>Ga0209075_1000585_pt1 | contig 35733 bp, 30 predicted proteins | sample Stecom2011_FD_187523 | JGI IMG/M metagenome (GOLD analysis project Ga0209075, IMG submission 187523) | Agricultural soil microbial communities from Utah to study Nitrogen management - Steer compost 2011 (SPAdes) (version 2) | ecosystem: Environmental > Terrestrial > Soil > Agricultural land...
GGGCGTATGGTGAATCGCGCTTGGGGTGAGCCAGAAACCCAGCTGCATGAGCGCCACGATGCGAGCGACTTTGAGTACAAAACCCAGGATAAGATTGGTGGGGTTTCCGAAGGCTCCTGATTAATTAATTCAGGCATTTTGATGATTTCTGACATTGCCTACATCGTTGGCCTGACTGCTCTTGCCGGTATCTGCATCCCACTTGGCGGATTACTGGCAAGGGTTGAACGCATCGGTCCCAACTGGCTGGAACAGGAGTTTCGGCACTTTCTGATCGCCTTGGGCGGGGGCATTTTGCTGGGTGCCGTGACCATTGTGCTGATACCGGAAGGGCAGTCGAGCATTGGCGATTCTTTCTGGGCTATTCCCGCCATTATTGCCGGTGGCCTGCTGTTTTTCTGGATTGAGCGGATGCTGGGCGTTCATCATCGGGAATCGCCGCAGTTGATGGGGGTGATGCTGGATTTCGTGCCCGAAGCCGCCGCCTTGGGTGGGCTGATCATCGTTAACCCAAGCCTTGCGCCCTTGATGGCTGTGCTGATTGCTATGCAAAACCTGCCGGAAGGCTTTAACGCCTACCGCGAATTTCTGGACAAACCGGGTTATACATCAAGGAAAACCCTGGCAGTCATGACTGGACTGGCAATGGCTGGGCCGGTTGCAGGGTTGCTTGGGTACTTCTTCCTGTCTGAGCAGCCCGTGGTTCTGGGAACCATCATGCTGGTGGCATCTGGCGGTATTCTGTACCTGATTTTTCAGGATATAGCGCCCCAGTCCCGATTGGACAAGCACTGGGGGCCTCCACTTGGTGCGGTGTTAGGGTTTTGCCTGGCATTGTTCAGCGATATGCTGGTTACGCAGGCTTGAATTACTTCGGCCTCCGATCACCCTCCATAATCTTGGCAACAAAAACCGACTTTCCGTAGGTCTCGAATGACCACCTCATGGCGTCTGAGAGTACCTTCATAACTTCGTCGTACTCGCCGAAGATTTCGGTGCTCATACGACCGGCGACAACTTGCAGGCCGGTCTCTTCCAGCCGGGCGATGAGGTCCCAGATGGGTTGTTTATAGTCATCCTTGAGGGGATAACAGCTCAGTTGTACAGACAGAAACATAATAGATGCCTCCAGTTTGTCTATTGAGTTAGTAGCCCATGGCCGAAGACGTGCTGCGCCTCGGGTCTGCTCCGCCATATAGCGTGCCATCTTCTCCAATCATAATACTCTGAATGGCACCCATAGCCGAGTTGGTGACCACCTTGTGCCCCCGGCTTTCCAGCAGGCGTATAGTGTCCTTGCTGATACCTTGTTCAATGCGAATTTCATCCGGCAACCACTGGTGATGTATGCGTGGCGCGTTGACGGCGGTTTGTATATTCATGCCGTGGTCAATCACATTCATGATCACTTGCAGGGTTGTAGTGATAATGCGCGAGCCGCCAGGGCTGCCGGTGACCAGAAAGTTGCGGTCGCCTTTGCGCACAATGGTGGGCGACATGGAGCTGAGCATGCGCTTACCAGGCTCCACTTTGTTTGCTGCGCCGCCAATCAGGCCGTAGGCATTGGGCACGCCCGGCTTGGCGCTGAAATCGTCCATTTCATTGTTGAGCAGAAAGCCGGCACCTTGTACGGTGATGCCTGAGCCATAACTGAAGTTGATGGTGTAGGTGTTTGATACCGCATTGCCCCACTTGTCGACAACCGAAAAATGCGTGGTTTCAGGGCTCTCGTAGCTTGCTGGTTGGCCGGGACGAACCTCACTCGCCGGGCGAGCCTTGTCCAGCTTGATGCCTTGCCTCAATTCGTCTGCGTAAGATTTGCTGGTCAGCCCCTTTAAGGGCACGTTTACATAATCTGTATCGCCCAAATACTCAGAGCGGTCGGCATAGGCCAGCTTCATGGCTTCGGCCATATAGTGAATCGTATCCGCCGAGTTGTGGCCCAGCTCTGAGATAGGGAAGCCTTCAAGAACATTCAGTATCTGCACAATGTGAGCGCCGCCAGAGGAGGGCGGTGACATGGAATAGATATCGTAGCCCCGGTAGTTTCCATGCACAGGGGCGCGCACAGCCGGCTGATAGTTTTCAAGATCCTGTCGGGTAATGAGGCCGCCGTGCCTTTCCATTTCTTCAACAATCAGCCGTGCAGTTTCCCCTTCGTAAAAACCTTTCACGCCATCATCTGCAATACGCTGCAGGGTGTCTGCCAGTTCCGGTTGACGAAAACGCTCGCCGGCTTGCCAGGCGGAGCCGTCTTCCTTGTAAAAAGTTGCCTGGGTTGCGGGCCAGCGCTGAAGCCGCTCGCGGGCTTGTTCAAGACCTTCGCTGAAGCGCTTAGGAACAATAAAACCATCCCGGGCAAGTTTGATTGCCGGTGCCAGTGCCTGCTTCAGGGATATAGTGCCGTGGCGTTCCAGTGCCAAGGCAAGGCCGGCAACAGTGCCGGGGACGCCCGCAGCCAGATGGGTAAACCGGCTGCGATCCTTGACCACTTCTCCGGATTCATCCTGATACATGGCTTCAGTGGCGCCTGAGGGTGCTTTTTCCCGGTAATCTATGGCTTCCGGTTCAGAGCCATCGCCTTTTGAGATCAACATGAAACCACCACCACCGATGTTTCCGGATCTTGGCTGGGTGACGGCCAAGGCAAAACCGGCAGTTACAGCGGCATCCACAGCGTTGCCGCCGTTTTTCAGTACGTCCAGAGCTACCTCTGTAGCCAGGGTGTGGCTGGTTGCCACCATGCCGTTAGACGCGCTGGCGGGGTAAAAGCGCTCGCCCTCCAGAATGGCCTGGCTGAAAACCGGTGATGCCAGAGTTGCAAGGTATACAGTCAGGCTTGCCATCAGGGTGAGTGCGCGTAGCCTGCCTGAGGGTACAGTGAGTCGGGCTTTTCGAATTTGCTGGTGCGGGCCTCTGTCCATGTCTCCATTCCTCGTTTCTGATGTTCAGATAGGCTATAATAGCCCGTCATTTTATAGGGTGCGTACCGGCTAACCCTGGTTTCTGTTCGGGTTCCTGTTCGGGCTGCCGTTTCCGGCAAGAGTTTTCGTCGCATCCGCTTTCCCGTTTGTCAGTTAAGGAAAGGCTTTCATGGAGCATACCTACCGTCTTGTGATTTCCTGCCCCGATGGGGTTGGAATTGTCGCCAAGGTGAGTAATTTTCTGTCCACTTATAATGGCTGGATAACCGAAGCAAGCCACCACTCCGATACCCATAGTGGTTGGTTTTTCATGCGTCACGAAATCAAAGCTGAGTCTATCCCGTTTGGCCTTGAGCAGTTCCGTGCGGCATTTGCGCCGATTGCCCGGGAATTCAACATGAATTGGCATATCGCCGATTCGGCCCAGCCCAAAAAAGTGGTTCTGATGTGCAGCAAGGAGTCCCACTGCGTGGCTGACCTCCTGTACCGCTGGCACAGCAATGAAATCAACGCTGAAATTGTTGCTGTTATCTCCAATCATGATGATTTGCGTAGCATGGTGGAGTGGCATGGTATTCCATACCACCATATTCCGGTGAGCAAGGCTAATCGTGAAGAAGCGTTTGCCCAGGTCGACGAGCTTTTTGAGGGCTACAAAGCCGATGTGGTGGTGCTTGCGCGCTACATGCAGATTTTGCCTGCCGAGCTTTGTGCAAAGTACTCAGGCAAGGTGATCAATATTCATCACAGCTTTCTGCCGTCCTTTGCCGGGGCACGTCCCTATCACCAGGCATACAGCCGCGGCGTGAAGCTGATCGGCGCTACCTGCCATTACGTGACTCAGGACCTTGATGAAGGGCCGATTATTGAGCAGGACGTTATTCGCATCAATCACAGCGACACCATCGAAGACATGGTGCGTCTGGGTAAGGATGTAGAGAAAAATGTTCTCGCACGGGGATTGCGCTCTCATATCGAAGATCGCGTGATTACCCACGAAAACAAGACTGTAGTATTTGATTAAGGCTGACGCACAGTTGCCCCCAGCAGGGTGCGACTGTGGTAGAGTTGGCGGTTTGACGAAGAATAATTATGGGGCCGGGAAGCGGCCCTGAAACGACTTCCAGATAACGCAAAGGAACCTTTCTCGATGGGTGAATTAGCCAAAGAGATCCTGCCGGTCAATATTGAAGACGAACTGAAGCAGTCTTACCTCGATTACGCCATGAGCGTAATTGTCGGGCGAGCACTTCCTGACGTGCGGGATGGCCTCAAGCCGGTTCACCGTCGTGTTCTGTTCGCTATGTCCGAACTGAACAACGACTGGAACAAGGCCTACAAGAAGTCTGCCCGTGTGGTGGGTGATGTTATTGGTAAATACCACCCGCATGGTGACTCTGCTGTTTACGACACCATCGTTCGTATGGCCCAGCCTTTCTCTCTGCGGTATCCGCTGGTAGATGGCCAGGGCAACTTTGGTTCTATCGACGGTGATAACGCGGCAGCCATGCGTTACACCGAAATCCGCATGAAAAAAATTGCACACTCGTTGCTGGCGGATCTCGAGAAAGAAACCGTAGATTTTGTTGATAACTACGACGGCACAGAGCGCATTCCTGAAGTTATGCCTACCCGGGTTCCTAACCTGCTGGTGAACGGCTCTTCCGGTATCGCTGTAGGCATGGCGACCAATATTCCGCCCCACAACCTGACCGAAGTGGTTAATGGTTGTTTGGCGCTGATTGATAATCCGGATCTCACCTGCGATGAACTGATGGAGTTCATTCCGGGCCCGGATTTCCCGACAGAAGGTATCATCAACGGCCGTGCCGGCATTGTTGAAGCCTATCGTACCGGTCGTGGCCGCATCTACATTCGCGCCCGCCACGAAATCGAAACCGATAAGAAAACCAATCGTGACGCCATTATTATCACCGAGCTGCCGTATCAGCTGAACAAAGCTCGCCTGATCGAAAAGATCGCTGAGCTGGTGAAGGAAAAGCGGCTGGAAGGCATCACCGAGCTGCGGGATGAGTCCAACAAGGAAGGTATTCGGATCTTTATAGAGCTGCGCCGTGGTGAAAACCCGGAGGTTGTGGTCAACAACTTGTTCAAGCACACCCAGCTGCAGACGGTATTCGGTATCAACATGGTTGCGCTGATCAACGGCGAGCCAAGAATACTTAACCTTAAAGAAATGCTGGATGCGTTCGTGCGCCACCGCCGTGAAGTGGTCACTCGCCGTACTATCTTTGAGCTGCGTAAAGCCCGTGAGCGTGGCCACATACTTGAAGGCCTGACTGTTGCGCTGGCCAACATCGATGAGATGATCGAGCTGATCAAGGCCTCCCCAAGCTCTGTGGAAGCCAAGGAAAAGCTGATGGCCCGTGGCTGGGCGCCAGGTGATGTAATGGCGATGCTTGAGCGTGCTGGCGAAGATGCCTGCCGCCCGGACGATCTGCCAGAAATCTATGGCCTGCGCGATGGCCTGTACTTCATGTCTCCGGAACAGACCCAGGCTATCCTGGATATGCGTCTGCACCGCCTGACGGGCCTGGAAACTGAAAAGCTCCAGAACGAGTACAAGGAAATCCTGGAAAAAATTGCTGGCCTGCTTGAGATTCTGGCTGATCCTGATCGTTTGATGCAGGTTATCCGTGAAGAGCTGGAAGCCGTAGTAGAAGAGTTTGGCGATGAGCGTCGCACTGAGATAACTAGCTCACAGCGTGACCTCACAATCGCCGACCTGATTGATGAAGAAGAACTGGTTGTAACTATCTCCCATAGTGGTTATGCGAAGACTCAAGCAGTTGAAGATTACCAGGCTCAGCGCCGTGGTGGCCGTGGTAAGGCTGCGACCTCCATGAAAGACGAAGATTTCGTTGAAAAGCTTCTGGTGGCCAACTCCCACGATACCATTTTGTGCTTCTCAAACCGGGGCAAGGTGTACTGGTTGCGAGTGTTCGAGATTCCTCGTGCCAGCCGTGCGTCTCGTGGCCGGCCGATGGTGAACATTCTGCCATTGGATGAAGGTGAGCGTATCACTACATTCCTGCCGGTGCGTGATTACCCCGAGAACCAGTTTGTTCTGATGGCAACGTCTGCCGGAGTGGTCAAGAAGACGGCTCTGCCCAACTTCTCACGCCCACGCAGCAGTGGCCTGATTGCCTTGTCTCTGGATGAAGGCGATACATTGATCGGCGCGGCAATAACCGAGGGCGATGCGGAAATCATGCTGTTTTCTTCAGCTGGCAAGGCGGTTCGCTTTAATGAAGAAGCCGTTCGTCCGCTGAGCAGAACAGCCCGTGGTGTGCGCGGTATCAGAATGCCAGAAGGCCACCAGGTGGTCTCCCTGATCATTCCACAGGAAGGCGGCGTTATTCTGACCGCGAGTGAGAATGGTTATGGCAAGCGCACTGCACTTGAAGAGTTCCCAACCTACGGCCGTGGCAGTCAGGGCGTTATTGCCATGCAGTGCTCCGAGCGTAACGGCAACCTGGTAACGGCACTGCAGCTGTTCGAAGGCGACGAAATGATGCTGATTTCCGACAAGGGCACGCTGGTTCGTACCCGTACGGATGAAGTATCGGTTCTCAGTCGGAACACTCAGGGTGTACGTCTGATCAGATTGAGCCAGGAAGACGAGCGCCTGGTCGGTGTGGAGCGGATAGCTGAAACCGACGATGACGACATCGAAGATGCTGATGTAGATGTTGAAGATACAGATATCGAAGGCGAAGACGTTTCAACCAACGAAAGCGAAACTAACAGTCCGGAACAGGATGCTGGCGAGGAATAAGCCAGCACTGCCGAACACCGAATCCGCAAGACGTGAGAGACCACAGGAACATGAGCAGGGCGTATAACTTTTGTGCAGGTCCGGCAACCTTGCCGGAAAGTGTGCTGGCACAGGCACGGGATGAAATGCTGGACTGGCGTGGCACAGGCATGTCCGTAATGGAGATGAGCCACCGTAGTGATGCGTTCGTTGAGATCGCCGAAACTGCTGAGCGAGACTTGCGTGAATTGGCTGGTGTATCAGATGATTACGCCGTACTTTTCATGCAGGGTGGAGCATCAAGCCAGTTCTCCACGATTCCTCTGAACCTGCTTGGTGACAAAACGTCTGCGGATTATGTAAATACTGGAATCTGGTCGAAAAAGGCCATTGATGAAGCCAGACGCTACGCCGGTGTGAATGTGGTTGCGAGCTCGGAAGAGGGCGGCTTCGTCAGCATTCCTGATCAAGCCACCTGGCAGACCAGTGCCGATGCCGCATACCTGCATTACACCCCCAACGAAACTATCGGTGGACTGGAGTTTGATTTTGTTCCCGATAGCGCCGGCGTTCCATTGGTGGCAGACATGTCTTCTACCATGCTTTCGCGCCCGGTAGATGTTTCAAAGTTTGGTCTTATCTACGCAGGTGCCCAGAAAAACATAGGCCCCTCCGGCCTGGTTGTTGTCATTATCCGGAAAGACCTCCTTGGCAAAGCCCGCAAGGACACGCCAACCATGATGAATTATCAGGTGATTGCGGATAACGGCTCCATGTACAACACGCCTGCAACATACTCCTGGTATCTTGCGGGGCTGGTTTTCAAGTGGTTGAAAGCCCAGGGCGGCGTAACTGCCATGGGCGAGACAAACCGCAGGAAAGCAGAAAAGCTGTACGGCTTTATTGATGCTAATGAGTTTTACGCCAACCCAATCGACCCACGCTTCCGTTCCTGGATGAACATTCCCTTCACCCTTCAGGATGACGCCCTCAACGGTGCTTTCCTTAAAGGAGCCGATGCGCGGGGCTTGTTGAATCTGGCAGGGCACCGCTCGGTGGGAGGTATGCGTGCCAGTATCTATAACGCCATGCCTGAAGCAGGCGTAGATGCCTTGATCCAGTACATGACTGAATTTGCGAAGGAGCGGGGCTGATCATGAGTGATGAGCAGACTCGCTTAGGAGAATTACGGGTAGAAATAGACAGCCTTGATCAGCAGATTATGGAGTTGATCAGTGCTCGTGCGAAATGCGCACAGGAAGTGGCCCATGTAAAAATGGATGCCAACCCTGGGGAGGATGTGTTTTTTTATCGCCCGGAGCGTGAAGCCCAGGTGCTGCGCCGTATCAAGGAGGCCAACCCCGGCCCATTGCCAGATGAAGAAATGGCGAGACTATTCCGGGAAATCATGTCGGCTTGCCTGGCGCTGGAAAAGCCCATGCATATTGCCTTTTTGGGTCCTATCGGCACTTTTACCCAAGCTGCAGCGCTCAAGCATTTCGGTCACTCAGTAGTGAGTGTGCCTTTGCCGGCGATTGATGCGGTTTTCCGCGAGGTAGAATCCGGAGCTGCTCATTATGGCGTTGTGCCAGTTGAGAACTCCACGGAAGGCATGATCAACCACACCCTTGATATGTTCATGACATCTCCGTTGAAAATTTGCGGTGAGGTGCAGTTGAGAATTCACCACCATCTGATGGTGTCGCCGGAATTCCGGGATCAGGAAATTACCCGCATATACTCCCATCAGCAGTCTTTTGCCCAGTGTCGCCAGTGGTTGGATACCCATCGCTACGGGATTGAACGGGTAACCGTTTCCAGCAATGCTGAGGCGGCTCGCCGTGCAGCCAAAGAGCCGGGTACAGCAGCAATTGCTGGCGATATGGCCGCAGAGCTCTATGGCCTGGAAAAACTGGCGAACAGCATTGAGGACCGGCCGGACAATACCACCCGGTTCCTGATTATTGGCCGCGAAGATGTCCCTGCTAGCGGGCACGACAAATCATCCATTCTTGTCTCCATGAGAAACAAGCCGGGCGCTTTGTATCAACTGCTTGAGCCGTTTCACAGTCATGGTATCAGCCTCACGCGGATTGAAACCCGGCCGTCACCAAGTGGCACATGGGCCTATGTGTTCTACATCGATTTTGAAGGCCACATGAGCGATGAGCAGGCTCGCAAAGTGCTTGCCGAGGTAGACGAAGAAGCCGTCGAGCTCAAGCGCCTGGGTTCCTATCCCATCGGTGTTCTTTAGTAGATAGTTTTAAGGAAGGTATATGGCCATCGATTATCAGAGCCTTGCGGTAGAAGGCGTTCAGGCTTTGTCTCCCTATCAGCCGGGCAAGCCAATCAGTGAGCTGGCCCGTGAGCTGGGGCTGGACCCCGCCGAAATTATCAAGCTTGCCAGCAATGAAAACCCTTTGGGCCCCAGTAAAAAAGCAATTTCAGCGGCCGAAAACGCGCTGAAGGAACTTTGCCTGTATCCCGATGGCAATGGGTTTGAACTGAAGCAAAAGTTGTCTGCATATCTCGGTGTGAACCCGGGCCAGATTACGCTCGGAAATGGTTCAAATGACGTGCTCGAAGTGATTGCCCGTTGTTTTGCCGGTGCGGATTCGGAAATTGTATTTTCCCAGTATGCGTTTGCTGTTTATCCAATTGTTACTCAAGCTATTGGCGCCAAAGCGGTTGCCGTGCCGGCCAAAGACTGGGGTCACGACCTGGATGCCATGGCGGCGGCAGTCACAGAGCGCACTCGCCTGGTCTTTGTAGCCAACCCGAACAACCCTACGGGCACCGTGCACGATTCAGACGCGATTGAAGCATTTTTGGGCAAAATTCCGGCCGATGTGTTGGTAGTCCTTGACGAGGCCTACTACGAATACATGACCGGAGAGAAAGACCCGGATGGTGTTGCGCTACTAAGCCGTTTCCCCAATTTGATCGTGTGCCGTACCTTTTCCAAAGCCTGGGGCCTTGCTGCTCTGCGCGTTGGTTACAGCATCAGCTCACCGGCGATTGCCGATATCCTCAACCGCGTGCGCCAGCCTTTCAATGTAAACTCCACTGCTCTTGCGGCCGCCGCCGCGGTGCTGGAGGACACAGATTATCTGCAGCGCTCCCGCGCTGCCAACACCGCTGGCCTGAAGCAGTTGCAAGAAGCCTTCGATCAGATGGGTCTTCGGTATATTCCCTCATCGGGGAATTTTGTGGCCGTTGAAGTGGGGCCGCAAGCTATGGGGGTATATCAGGCATTACTGAGCCACGGAGTCATTGTGCGCCCTGTAACAGGCTACGGCATGCCCAATCATCTTCGGGTGTCCGTGGGGTTGCCTGAACAAAACGAACTATTTATCAACGCCCTCGCAAAAGCGTTGGCGGCAGCAGGGCAGGGAGCCTGAGGTGCCAGTGCGCGAGCCGCTATTTCAGCGTGTAGCCATAATCGGGTTGGGCCTGATAGGTGGTTCGTTGGCGAGTGCCATCCGGAAAAACAACCTTGCTCGGGAAGTGGTTGGGGCGGATCAGCGCAAAGAGGATCTTCTGTTAGGTCAATCGCTGGGTGTAATTGATACGGTTGCGGAAACCACTGCAGAGGCAGTGCGGGGCGCAGACCTTATCGTACTGGCGGTGCCAGTGCAGGCGACCCGCAAGGTGTTAGAGGAGATACGCCCACACCTTGCAGCAGATGCCATTCTTACTGATGTGGGCAGTACCAAGTCTGGCTTTGTAAAAGATGTAGAGGCGGTATTTGGTGAGTTTTCGCCTCGCGTTATTCCCGGGCACCCGATTGCGGGATCAGAGCGAAGCGGCATTCGTGCGGCCAATCCGGATCTGTTCAGCAATCACAAGGTAATACTGACGCCTCCGGATAACGTCAGCGCCCCTCATCTGGAAAGGCTCCAGGCCTTGTGGGAAGCCTGCGGTGCCACTGTGCTCACCATGTCTGTGGCGTATCACGATGAAGTGTTGGCGGCGACGAGCCACTTGCCCCATCTGATTGCCTTCTCGCTGGTGGATACACTGGCTGGAGAAGACGAGAACATGGATATTTTCCGGTATGCTGCAGGCGGGTTCCGTGATTTTACCCGCATAGCCGCGAGTGATCCGGTTATGTGGCACGATATTTTTCTTTCCAACCGCGATGCCGTTCTCCGGGTTATTGACCACTTTACCCAGGATCTGGATCAGCTGCGCACAGCAATAGCGGATCAGGACGGCGCCACATTGCTGCGAGTGTTCGGCCGCGCCAAAGCAGCACGCGAACACTTTTCAAAAATGCTTTCAGGACAGGCTTACGTGACAAATAACAGTGAAAATCAGGTGACGTTCCGTCTTCAGCCCGGCGGCTCAGTAAATGGCGACATTCGGGTGCCCGGCGATAAATCCATTTCTCATCGCTCGATTATGCTCGGAGCGCTTGCAGAGGGCATAACTGAGGTAAAAGGTTTCCTCGAAGGAGAGGACAGTCTTGCAACGCTGCAGGCTTTCCGTGACATGGGTGTTGCCATCGAAGGGCCGGATAACGGCTTTGTGCGCATTCACGGCGTCGGAATGAACGGCTTGCAGGCGCCTCGTGGGCCAATATACCTCGGCAATTCAGGCACCGGCATGCGCTTGTTTGCGGGACTGTTGGCGGCGCAGCCATTTGCGTCCGAACTGACGGGTGATACCAGTCTTTCCGGACGGCCCATGAATCGTGTTGCCGATCCGTTAAGAGCCATGGGTGCTGTTATTGATACCGCCGAGGGCGGTCGCCCGCCTCTAAAAATTCACGGTACTCAGGATAAGAAGTTGACCGGTATTCATTACGATATGCCGGTTGCCAGTGCTCAGGTTAAATCCTGCCTGTTGCTTGCCGGCTTGTATGCCGATGGCACTACGTCTGTTACTGAGCCTGCACCAACGCGGGATCACACCGAGCGTATGCTGGCGGGCTTTGGCTACAAGGTAGAGCGTGAAGGTCCCACAGCCAGCGTTAGAGGTGGTGGCAAGCTGAAAGCCGGCGTGATTGATGTCCCGGCAGATATTTCATCAGCGGCCTTCTTTATGGTTGCCGCGAGCATTGCTCCGAATTCTGATCTGTTACTGCGCCATGTGGGCATGAACCCGACACGGGTAGGGGTAATCAATATTCTGCGCCAGATGGGTGCCAATATTGAAGTTATGGCCGAGCGTGAAATTGGTGGCGAGCCAGTGGCCGATTTGCGCGTTCGCTCAGCAGAGCTCAAAGGCATTGATATACCGGTAGACCAGGTGCCCCTGGCCATCGACGAATTCCCGGTGTTGTTTATTGCGGCTGTCTGCGCAACTGGCCGTACGGTTCTGACCGGCGCTGAGGAACTTCGGGTAAAGGAAAGTGATCGCATTCAGGTGATGGCTGATGGCCTTGCAACACTTGGGGTGGAAACCACGGTTACGGAAGATGGCATTATTATCGAGGGCGGGCAAACCATTAAAGGCGGCTCTGTTTACAGCCATGACGACCATCGCATTGCTATGTCTTTTGCAGTGGCCTCGTTGCGCGCCACCGAAGAGATCGAAATTAACGGCTGCGCGGTTGTGGCAACATCCTTCCCGGGCTTTGTGGAGCTTGCGAAGGAAACGGGTATCCAGATATCCGCCGAGGGGGCCGAAGGCGGCGCTGAACAGGGAGCACATTAATGTCGAAAGGCAAGGCACCAGTCATCGCAGTGGATGGCCCGGGCGGATCGGGTAAGGGCACAGTTACTCAAATGCTGGCCAAAAAACTGGGCTGGCATCTGCTCGACAGTGGCGCGCTATATCGGCTGACCGCGCTTGCTGCCATTCGCCAGAACGTGGCCCTGGATGATGAGGCACAACTGGTGCGCGTAGCGGCTTCGCTGGACGTTGCTTTCGAGCCCACCCCTGAAGGTGAGCCTGCGAAAGTGATTCTTGCAGGAGAGGATGTTACCTCGGAAATTCGTACCGAAACCTGCGGGGATAATGCATCGCGCATTGCTGTAATGCAGCCGGTTCGGGATGCACTTTTGCAGCGTCAGCGGGATTTTCAGCAAAGCCCCGGGCTGGTTGCTGACGGTCGCGACATGGGCACAGTGGTGTTCCCGGATGCCACCGTTAAAATTTTCCTGACGGCCAGCGCAGAGGAGCGCGCACGCCGGCGTTTCGGCCAGTTGAAGGCAGCGGGTGTCGATGTTAGTATTGACGCCCTTTTAGAGGAGATACGGGTTCGTGATGAACGGGATATGAACCGTTCCGCAGCCCCTCTCAAGCCCGCAGACGATGCGCAAGTCATTGATTCTACGGGGTTGAGTATACAGGAGGTGCTAGACAGGTGTATGGCCGCAGCAGGTCAGACCTGACTACACCTTTTTGTCGTTGAAATACCGGGAGCAGCGTAATCTGCCAGCCGCTGGCTGATTCCGGAATTTATTAACAGACCGTGTTGCTGGCGACACGGAGCATACTTGCATTGAACCTATAGGACTCATAATGAGCGAGAGCTTTGCGGATCTTTTTGAAGAAAGCCTAAAAGAAATTGACATGAAACCAGGTTCCATCGTCCAGGGAACCGTAGTTGATGTTGATAGCGACTGGGTCACAGTTAACGCCGGGCTGAAGTCCGAAGGTGTTATCCCCGCCTCCCAGTTCCTGAATGAAAAAGGCGAGTTGGAAGTAGCTATTGGCGACGTAGTCGACGTAGCACTGGATGCAGTGGAAGATGGTTTCGGTGAAACCCGTCTTTCCCGTGAAAAGGCCAAGCGTGCTGAATCCTGGAAGGTACTCGAGAAGTCCTTCGAAGCGGAAGAAGTCGTCAAAGGTATTATTAACGGCAAGGTTAAGGGTGGTTTCACCGTTGATCTGGCTGGTATTCGTGCGTTCCTGCCAGGTTCCCTGGTAGACGTTCGTCCGGTTCGCGACACTGCGCACCTGGAGAACAAGGAGCTCGAATTCAAAGTTATCAAGCTGGACCAGAAGCGTAACAACGTGGTTGTTTCTCGCCGCGCCGTTCTGGAAGCTGAAAACAGCGCCGAGCGTGAAGCTCTGCTCGAAACCCTGACAGAAGGTCTGTCAATTCAGGGTATCGTCAAGAACCTGACCGACTACGGCGCGTTCGTAGATCTGGGCGGTGTTGACGGCCTGTTGCACATTACCGATATGGCTTGGAAGCGCATCAAGCACCCGAGCGAAATCGTAAACGTTGGTGACGAGATCAACGTTAAAGTACTGAAGTTCGATCGTGAGCGTAACCGTGTATCTCTGGGTCTGAAGCAGCTGGGTGAAGATCCCTGGGTTGATATCAAAGGCCGTTACCCTGAAGGTACCAAGGTTACTGCACGTGTAACCAACCTGACCGATTACGGCTGCTTTGCCGAGCTGGAAGAGGGCGTTGAAGGTCTGGTTCACGTATCTGAAATGGATTGGACCAACAAGAACATCCACCCATCCAAAGTCGTTAATGTTGGCGACGAAGTGGGCGTGATGATTCTGGACATCGATGAAGAGCGTCGTCGTATCTCCCTAGGTATCAAGCAGTGCGTATCCAACCCATGGGAAGATTTCTCCGGCAACTTCAACAAGGGCGACCGCATCTCCGGTAAGATCAAGTCAATCACTGACTTCGGTATCTTCATCGGTCTGGACGGTGGCATCGATGGTCTGGTTCACCTGTCAGACATCAGCTGGAACGAAACAGGCGAAGAAGCCGTTCGTGAATACAAGAAGGGCGACGATGTTGACACCGTTATCCTGTCTGTAGATCCCGAGCGTGAGCGTATTTCCCTGGGTATCAAGCAACTCGAAAGCGATCCGTTCGCCGAGTTTGTTCAGCTGAACGATAAAGGCTCTATCGTCAAGGGCACTGTTTCCGCCATTGATGCCAAGCAAGCTACTATCGCTCTGAACGACGAAGTTGAAGCGATTCTGAAAGCTTCCGAAATCAGCCGTGACCGCGTTGAAGATGCGCGTAACGCTCTGAAGGAAGGCGAAGAAGTCGAAGCCAAGATCATCAGCATCGACCGCAAGAACCGCATCATCAACCTGTCTGTCAAGTCCAAGGACGTTGAAGACGACAAGCAGGCTATTGATACAGTGCGCAGCAAAACTGCAGAAACTTCCTCCGGTGCGACCACCATTGGTGATCTCATCAAGGAGCAAATGCAGCAGCAGAACGCCAACAAGGACTAATATCCGGTTGGTAAGAAAAAAACGGGCTCTAAGAGCCCGTTTTTTTTGTGTTTTTTTCTGATTTAGCTAAACTGAGGGAGTGGGAATTCGGCAATCATTGGCCGAATAAATAAGAAAAGAGGGAAGTGCCTCATGACGAAGTCAGAACTGGTCGAATTAATTGCCTCGAAACAAACGCAGCTCTCGGTTAAAGATGTTGAGTTGGCGGTAAAAACAATTATTGAGCATATGTCCCAGTCGCTTGCTAACGGACAAAGAATCGAGATCCGGGGGTTTGGTAGCTTCTCCCTTCACCATCGCGCCGCCCGTACCGGTCGGAATCCGAAAACCGGAGAGGCTGTGCAGTTGCCAGCAAAGTATGTTCCTCACTTCAAGCCCGGCAAGGAACTTCGTGAGCAGGTGAATGACAGTTTGAAGCAGGGTTTTTAGGCTTTTCATCTCTGAATTGAAACACCTATAATTCGGACACTTATCAGCGTTTGGGAGAGCTAAAGCTATGGCAGGATTACAGAAGATCCTTTTGATTCTGTTGGTACTGGTCCTGGTATTGCTGGCGCTTGTGTTCTCCCTGAATAACCAGATGGCGGTTGCTCTTAACTTTCTGGTATTTGAGACCAAGCCCCATGGTGTCGCCGTCTGGATTATCATGTCGTTTGTTATCGGTGCGCTGGTTGGAATACTGATCACCATTCTCGCCACATTCCGCACATCGATTTCCCACAAGACTCTTCAGAAACGACTTGGTCGCGCCGAACAGGCATTGGAAAAATCCAAGGCCCAGAACGACCAGGCTATTTAATGGACATAGTGTTTCAGTGGCTACTGTTGACTGTTGCAGTTGCCGTTGGCTGGTTTGTCGGCCGGCTGGGTAATGGTCGTAGCCGGGCCCGAACAAAGATTGCCGATGAAGACTCTGTCAAAGATCGGTTGCAGTTTCTATTTACGAATTATTCAGATCAGGCCGTCGATAATTTTGTGCAATCGTTGGCTGTAAACAAGGATACCGTAAGTCTCCACCTCTCTATTGGCAGGCACTTTCGCAACAAAGGCGAAACGGATCGAGCCATTCTCGTGCACCAGAATTTGCTCGCAAGGCCTGAACTGCACCCCCGGTTCTCCCCCCAGGTAACGCTTGAGCTTGCAATGGATTTCCTGAATGCCGGCTTGTTGGACCGAGCTGAAGCGCTATTGCAGCAGTTGATGGGAGATCGGGAGTACGGCCGAAAAGCTGCACAGCAACTCATCGAGCTTTATCAGCAAGAGCGGGAGTGGGGCAAGGCTGCAGATGTAGCTCGAGCCCTGACCAAAAATGATGCAGACCCCGGGATGTTCAAGGACCTTGCTTATCTTACCTGTGAGTTGGCGGAAAAGGCCCTTGTGAAGGATGACCGCTGGGGCGCTCAGAAGCTTGCCAAAGAGGCGCTGGATTACGACCGCTCCTGTGTTCGCGCTACATTGATTTTGATGAAGATTCTGGTCCGGCAGGGCAGCTATCGAGATGCGGGGAGCCAGGGGTTGAAAGTCTTTGATCAAAACCCGGATTTTGGGCCAGAAGCCATTGATCGCCTTATGAAACTTGAACACGAGCATGGAGATATTGGCAGGCTGGTCAAAAAATTACGTAAATTATACGAGGCCTACCCGAGTACCAGCTTGCTATTGGCTCTGGTAGAGTCGGTAGAGCGAGTTGCAGGCCGCCCTGCCGCAATCGAGCTGCTGCGCATGGAACTGGAAATACGCCCGAGCATGAGAGGTCTGTTACGGCTTGTTGAGATGGCAGGCTATGAAAAGGGTATGACCACTGACGAAGGGCGCCTCGTTAGTCGTATCGGTCTCATGATTCTTGCCAACAGGCCGGTTTACCGTTGTGTAAGCTGCGGCTTCTCGGGGCAGCAGCTGCACTGGCTGTGCCCCAGCTGTAAACAATGGGAGACAGTTCGTCCCATACAGGGCGTTGAGGCTGAGTAGCTTTGTTCCCTGTTTTCAGTTTTTAACATCTACCTTCATTCTTTATCAAAACCCCGCAGGACATACCAACGTGCAAACTTCGAACGACCCCAATATCATCGTTGCTCTGGACTTCCCCTCTGCAAACCCGGCGCTGGAGCTGGCAGATAGGCTGGATCCGGCAAAGTGCCGGTTAAAGGTTGGCAAAGAACTTTTTACGCGCTCCGGCCCTCAGCTGGTTGAAAGCTTGCAGAAGCGCGGTTTTGATGTGTTTCTGGATCTGAAATTTCACGATATCCCTAACACGGCCTCGTCAGCTGTCGCTGCTGCTGCAGATCTTGGCGTGTGGATGGTAAATGTGCATGCGTCTGGTGGTGAGAAAATGATGTTGGCTTGCCGCGAACGTCTGGAGTCGTTTGGTAAGGATAAGCCACTGCTGATCGCTGTAACGGTTCTTACCAGTATGGACGCTGATGATCTTGCCGGTATCGGGATAAGCAGTTCTCCCGAAATCCAGGTTTCCCGCCTGGCAACCCTGACCCGTAACTGTGGTCTTGATGGTGTTGTCTGTTCTGCGCAGGAAGCAAGCAAGTTGAAAGCAGAGCAGGGTATCGACTTCAAGTTGATTACCCCGGGTATTCGGCCCTTAACCGCCGATAAGGGCGATCAGCAGCGCATCATGACTCCCCGGGATGCCTTGGCGGCTGGTTCTGATTATCTCGTTATAGGCCGGCCAATTACGCAGGCTGCCGAGCCATTTGCTGCACTAGAGGCGATTTACGCAGATGTGGCCGGAATCTGACCCGTCTAACCTGTTGTAACTCTGGTGGTTATTCGATCTGAGTAAAAGTCATTCATTTTAGGCCAATCATATTGGGCCAACACTGGTCAACCCCTTAACCCCGATATTAGTCGGGGTTTTTTTGATTTATGACAAGTGTCACACTTCCTGCTTGGATCTGCTGATAGAGTCAACTGTAAGAATTAACAAAAAGCAAAAACTAACGGCGCCGAAGTGAATTAGTTCGGCGCAGCGCGAGCACCACTCACCCTTTGATGAGCCGTCAAAAATAACAAAACGGCCGCAGTGGGATTCCATAATGACCAGATTTTTTTCAATGGCTGTTCTGTCAGTGTTTCCCATGGTTGCCCATTCAGAGTTAAGTCCAATTTCTGACGAGGCGCTTTCAGAAGTCACGGGGCAGGCGTTCGTATCCGTTGATCGGCAGTACCATCCGGATGCAAGCGACTCCACCGCCTATACGCGCGTGAACCTTGGAATGGATATAGACGTCCAGACCAACGTTGATGTGCTTGAGTTGGGGCGTTATGAGCGAGCTGGTGAAAAACCGGGGTCTTCGGATGTCTATATTGAGGACTTTGCGCTTGGGTATATCAACAATCAAGCGTATTACAGTGCAAACCCTGCTATGCCCAGGCAACGAAAGGCTGATGGAAGCGCCTATGCGCAGGGTGAGATTGTTCCTTTTACTATCAGTGACCCGTTTTTCGAGCTCGCCCAGGATGAGGTTACCCGCGAAATTTTGGGTTTTAGAATTGGTTTTGGTGATGCGATGGGTGTGCTTTCAGGATCGATTAAGAGCCTGACGGTGAGATTCTGGATCGCGGTGAGGGGCTCAAAAATGCGGAATCCGATGGCAGTTTCGGTGACTCCCTTATCGTTGCGCTCGCCCCTTACCTGACAAGTGGTGACCCTCTGTACGCGAAAGCCCAGCTTGTTCATGGTGAAGGTCCGGATATTGGTTCGCTGGACCCGCTGCGAGCTGAGTATGCAGGTATTCCGGATGGGGAAAAGATTGTTATCAAGGATGTGGCAGGTATCACTCGCGGACTTCTGAGGCTTGTAGGTGGTACGGCGAGCTCCACTATTGATTTTGTGAACCCGGGCTGCGGCTTGTTCTGTGGAAAAGGCGATGTTGAGGTTACTGTTCAGGATTGTAAGGCGCTAGGTATCGGCGTCTGTTTCAGGCTTGATAGCTACAACAGCTTTCCTATAGGTGAGATTAGTGAGGTGGGTGGAGAACCCCGTTTAACGGGGCCGGTGGATGGTGTATTCATGTCTTTCCAGACAAAGGATCTGGAGTGGCTTAAAGATGTGAAGAAGGGAAACATTACTCCCCAGGATTTTATTCGCACAACCCAGGGTGCGTTCTTCAATATTCCTAACGGTGCAACAGTTGTAAATCTGGAACAGGCGCTGCACGGCATTCCCCGTTTGCGTACTGAGCATATTGATCGCGGTTTGGGGTTATTCTAGGTAGCGGGCTTTGCTGTGCGGCAGGGCAGCTTGGCTCGGAACGAAGCGCCAAGCGATAATAAGAAAAAACCCGCTAACTCATAGAATTAGCGGGTTTTCAAATAGTGGCTCCCCGAGCTGGGCTCGAACCAGCGACAAACGGATTAACAGTCCGTTGCTCTACCAACTGAGCTATCGGGGAACGTCGTCATGTGACGAGGCGCGTATATTAAGATTACGCCACGGCCTCGTCAACCCCTTACCGAAGTTTTTAGCCCAAAGCCTTCTGCAACCGCTCAATGGCCTTTTCCAGATTATCCATGCTCGTCGCAAAACTCAGGCGCATGTGGCCAGGGCAACCAAATGCAGAGCCCGGAACCAGCGCAACACCCGCTTCGCTCAGCAGCTTCTCTGCGAACTCCACATCGTTGCTGACACCTTCGGTGGCATCAATTGCTGCCTGGAAGCTTGGGAACACGTAGAAGGTGCCGTCGCCTTTCAGGCATTCAACACCCGGCAACTTGTTCAAAGCAGCTACCAGCCAGTCATGACGCTTTTCGAACGCCTTGACCATCTCACCCACGCATTCTTGCGGGCCATCCAGAGCGGCCTGTGCTGCGGCCTGGGAAATGGAGCAAGGGTTTGAGGTGCTTTGAGACTGAATTTTCTTCATTGCCCCAATGATTTTAGCGGGGCCTGCAGCATAACCGATACGCCAGCCCGTCATGGAATAAGCCTTGGATACACCGTTGAGAACAAAGGTGCGATCGTAAAGCTCGGGGCAAGCATTGAGAATGTTGCAAAATGGCTGACCCGTCCAGAGGATAGGCTCGTACATATCATCAGTAGCGATCATGATGTTCGGGTGCTTTTTCAGCACCTCGGCAATGGCCTTCAGCTCTTCCATGGTGTAAGCCATGCCACTGGGGTTGGAAGGGCTGTTGATCACGAACAAGCGTGTACGCTCGGTGATGGCACCTTCCAGTTGTTCCGCAGTGATCTTGAATCGGGTGTCTGCTCCGGTTTCGATGATAACCGGCTTGCCTTCAGCAACCAGAACCATATCCGGGTAGGATACCCAGTAAGGCGCGGGAATAATGGCCTCGTCGCCAGCATTCAGAGTCGCCAGGGCAAGGTTGAAAAAGCTCTGTTTGCCACCACTTGATACGAGTATCTGGTTGGCTTCGTATTCCAGGCCGTTGTCCCGTTTGAATTTCGCAATGATTGCTTTCTTTAAGGCTGGCGTACCATCAACAGCTGTGTACTTTGTCTGGCCACTTTTGATGGCCTCAATGGCTGCCTGCTTGATGTGCTCCGGGGTATCGAAATCCGGCTCGCCTGCACCAAGGCCGATGATATCCTGGCCCGCTGCGCGCAATTCGGCAGCTTTGTTGGTGACCGCGAGGGTGGGGGATGGCTTGATTGCCTGTACTCGGCTGGAAAGTTGAAGGTCCAAACTTGCGCTCCTTAAAGCTGCATCTGATAGGTCCGTGACCGGCGGGGTGTCTGAATCCTTGCCTTATGGCGGCTGATTTTCGCCCAGCCGTCGATCGCGTTGATGGTACCATGAAGCTGGCGTAACAATAAATTTCTCTCTTGGGCCAAGTCTTGCAACCGTAAGATATGGCTGGGATTCGTAGTTTGTATGAGTGGAGGTTGTGTGCCGATTATGGGCAGTAATGATTCCAGCAATTCAGGTAAAGAAGGCGTCTTCATTGTTGACTCGCCATTTGAGCCCGCAGGCGACCAGCCAAAGGCTATAGAAAGCCTGATTGACGGCATTCATTCGGGATTGGCAAGCCAGACATTGTTGGGCGTTACCGGCTCGGGCAAGACGTTTACCGTAGCCAAGGTGATTGAATCGGTACAACGTCCGACCATTGTCATGGCTCATAACAAAACCCTGGCTGCGCAGCTTTACGGCGAATTTCGCGAATTTTTCCCCGATAACGCCGTGGAATATTTCGTGTCTTACTATGATTATTACCAGCCAGAGGCCTACGTTCCGTCATCTGATACATTTATTGAGAAAGATGCCTCTATTAACGAGCACATCGAACAGATGCGGTTGTCCGCCACAAAAGCACTGCTTGAGCGTCCGGATGCGATTATCGTGGCAACGGTATCTGCAATCTATGGTTTGGGTGATCCCAAGTCCTACCTGAAAATGATGTTGCATCTGGATAGGGGCGACAAGATAGACCAGCGGCATATTCTGCGCCGGCTGGCTGAGTTGCAGTACACCCGCAACGACATCGAATTCCATCGGGCCAATTACCGGGTGCGGGGTGATGTTATCGATGTGTTTCCGGCTGAATCGGAAAAGGAAGCTGTGCGCATCGAGTTGTTTGATGAAGAGGTGGAAAACCTCAGTTATTTCGACCCGCTTACCGGCGAAGTGCTCCGACGGGTTCCCAGGGTTACGATCTATCCCAAGTCGCACTATGTCACACCGCGGCAGACGATTCTGGATGCCGCGGAGCGAATCAAGGTGGAGCTGGACGAGCGCCTGCAGCAGCTCCGGGACAACAACCGCCTTGTGGAAGCCCAGCGGCTCGAAGAGCGAACCCGCTACGATATGGAGATGATGAACGAGCTGGGCTATTGCAACGGCATCGAGAACTACTCTCGCTACCTTTCAGGCAGGGAGCCCGGCGAAGCCCCTCCAACACTGTTTGATTACCTGCCGCCGAATGCGCTGCTGGTTGTTGATGAATCCCACGTGACCATTCCGCAAATCGGTGCCATGTACAAAGGCGACCGCTCCCGGAAAGAAACCCTGGTGGAGTATGGGTTCCGCTTGCCGTCTGCGTTAGATAACCGGCCCATGCGGTTTGACGAATGGGAGCGCATCGCGCCCCAGATGATCTTTGTGTCAGCCACACCCGGCAATTATGAAGCCGAACATGCGGGGCAGGTGGTAGAGCAGGTTGTGAGGCCCACTGGCTTGTTGGATCCGGTGATAGAAGTTCGCCCGGCATCAACACAAGTGGACGACCTGCTTTCTGAAATACACTCCCGGGTAAAGGTAGACGAGCGGGTTCTGGTCACCACGCTGACCAAACGTATGGCAGAAGATCTGACGGACTTCCTGATGGAGCACGATATTCGTGTGCGTTATCTGCACTCGGACATAGACACGGTTGAGCGCGTAGAAATTATTCGTGACCTGCGCCGGGGTGAGTTTGATGTGCTAGTGGGCATCAACCTTCTGCGTGAAGGGCTGGATATGCCGGAAGTATCGCTGGTGACCATTCTGGATGCCGATAAAGAAGGCTTTCTGCGCTCTGAGCGAGCATTGATCCAGACCATCGGCCGGGCCGCCAGAAACCTCAACGGTAAAGCCATTTTGTACGGCGACCGCATTACCGGTTCCATGCAGCGTGCTATTGATGAAACGGATCGCCGGCGTGCCAAACAGCAAGAGCATAACGAGGCCCACGGCATCACACCTCAGGGTCTTAACAAGAAGGTTGCAGACATCATGGAGGGTGCCGGCGGCGGAGGTCGTGGCCGGCGTAAATCCAGCCGGCCCGGTGATATGGCGGCTGAAGAGGCTGAACAGTATCGAACCCGTGTTGGCAGCCGTTCGCCACAGGATTTGCTCAAGGAGGTGACACGCCTTGAGGACGAGATGTACAAAGCTGCTGCCGAACTCGATTTTGAGGCTGCCGCCCGCTTGCGGGATGAAATATCCGGCCTTAAAGAGGCAGCTCTGAGAACCGGTTAAACCGGTTCTCAGATAATATCAGCGCTTGGGGCCAACAATAACGGCGGCCCGAAGTGGCTGAACGCTGCCGTAGCGTGAAATTTGGCTGAATACCCGTTTATCCACCGGTAAATACTGTTTGTCTGCCACGGTTTCGCCGTCGTCTGCGTCTATTTCCGGATCGTGTAAATACACAAACTGGTCATCTATGGCGCATACCGTAACCCAGTGGGGCACGCGGCTGCGGTTCAGTTGCCAGGTACTGATCAATATGACTGGTATCTGGCCATTTAGCAGGGCCTGTTCCATGGCTTCCAGCGTCAGCGGATCGTGGTGTAACTGTATATCAGTTTGGCCAATATCGTGCAGGAAGCCTTCATGTACCAATTCCAGAACCCGCTTTTTGTCATCGTTGCGAACGGTGTCCCGGAATAGCGGGCCTTCCGTACTGATCCAGATACTGGCTTCAAAGCCGCGTTTCCATGCCGACAGCGCAAGACCATGGGGGCCGCAGCCGCCATGGCCAGCCAGCATGAAGATTGTGGTGGCCTCACGCCAGATTCTGAGTTCTTCCAGGGTGGTGAGTGATTGCTCCTCATCTAGCGCTGCCATGGCCATAATCAATGCGGCCGGGCCACAGGAAAAGTCAGTGGTTTGCGGATAATAGGGTACGGGCAGGAATTCCTGCGTGGGCTCATAAAACAGGATGCGGCGTTCAAAGCGCAGGGCCGTGCCCTGATCTTCGTAATAGTCCCGATAGGTACCAAACTGCCGATAGCCAAGGCGCTTGTACAGGGCAATGGCGCCGCTGTTGTCTTCCCGAACTTCCAGACGCATGAGAATGCGGCCTGCTTCTGCTGCCTCTCGTTCTGCTGCCTTTACAAGCTTTTCACCAACACCACGGCCGCGCGCTGCTGGCAGCACTGCAATAGAATAGATGCGGGCCATTCGGGTAGCTGCGCTCATCAGCACCAGGCAATAGCCCAGAAGCTCGCTCACGCCCTCATTTTTTGTTTCTGCAACAATCAATCTGTCCCGGGGCATGTCCAGAAAACGCCGAAAGCTTCGGCGGGATAACCTGTCTTCCGTAAAACAGCGATGCTCAAGCTTCAGAAGCGCATTCAGGTCATCACTTGTGGCTTGCCGGAGTTGCAAATCGGACATGTATAAAGCGGCCTTGAGAATATAGGCATGGGGCATGCTGGTAGGCTTCCCGTATGCAGCTATTATGATTGAGAGTAACGAATTGGAAAATACGCTTATTATGAGTAAAAGCACTCATTATCCGTAGATTGTTCCAGCGCCACTGGCGGCGTATTGTTGCGACTTGTTTTCCAGGCAATTATCTCCGGGGAGGAGCGCCTTTAATGTCTCGTTTGCTTATCGTTGTAGACCGCACCAAGGACTGGGCTCCATATTACCCCAGTGAGGATGTATTGACGTTTGATCAGTACCTGCAGTTTTCTGCGCCGGCGAATAGCCGCGTGCGTGTAATAAACCTTTGCCAAAGCGCAAAATACCTGAGCCGTGGTTACTACTGTTCTCTGCTGGCTGAAGCCCGTGGACACCATGTGGTTCCGTCAGTGATGACGTTGAACGATCTGAGCCGAAAGGGGTTGTTCTCTCTTGAGTTGGAAGAACTTGATGCCAGTGTCGTCAATTGGCTGGAAGCTGCTGGCTCAGCCATTGACCCGGCCAGCGACGAACGTAACGCTACCCATGAGGTCCGGATTCGCACCTACTTCGGGCAAACCGAACATCCGGATCTCAAGCCGGTGGCGCGGGCCTTGTTTGAGCGGTTTCCTTGTCCAATCCTTGAGATTGTGTTCCGGCGCAGGAAAACATGGCAGATAGAATCCATGAAGCCCGCCGCCCCTGCAGATCTTAATGAGGCTGATCAGGATGTTTTTGCCACTGCATTCGATCGCTTCAGCAGCATGGTTTGGCGAAAGCCCAGAACCCGCCGCCGCTATCGCTTTGACCTGGCGATTCTGGTGAATCCGGACGAAGAAATGCCGCCCAGTGATGCGGTGGCGCTGAAACGCTTTGAAAAAGCCGGGCGCAAGCTGGGTATTAATGTGGAGCTGATTACGCGTCGGGATTATATGCGCTTGCCTGAGTACGATGGCCTGTTCATCCGTGAAACCACTGCCATAGATCACCACACCTATCGCTTTGCCCGTAAGGCAGAAGCGGAAGGCTTGGTAGTGATTGACGATCCCGCATCGATCCTGAAATGTACCAACAAAGTTTTTCTGGCTGATTTGCTGAAGAACAATAAAATACCTACACCGAAAACTCTGATTCTCTCAAAAGATCAGAAAGATGCAGTGGAGCAGGTGGTTCAGGAGTTGGGCTTTCCGGCCGTTATCAAAATACCGGATGGCGCGTTCTCCAGGGGGGTGACCAAGGCCGAAGATGAGGCATCCCTAAGGGCAGGGTTGAAAGACTTGTTCCGTCAGTCAGCGTTGGTGTTGGCGCAAGAGTACCTGTACACAGATTACGACTGGCGTATCGGCGTACTGGGCGGGCGGGCTATCTATGCATGTAAATACATGATGGTGAAAGGTCACTGGCAGATCTATCAACATGGCGAATCAGCAAGTGAGAGCGGCGGGTTTGAAACCATGCCCACCTATGAAGTGCCGAGAAATGTTATTCAGGCGGCGTTGAACTCCACCCGACTGATCGGTAACGGGCTCTACGGTGTGGATATCAAACAGTCTGGAAACCGGGTTGCCGTTATTGAAGTTAACGATAACCCGAGTATTGATGCGGGTGTTGAAGACCTGTTTCTCGGCGGCGAACTTTACACGCTGATCATGCAGGAATTCCTTTCCCGAATGGAAGAGAATCGCCGCCGTTAATGGCCTTTAAAGTGAAGGATGCCGGGTGGCCCGTTTACAGGCCGGCCACCCAGATTCTTACACTGCCAAACCAGGGATAAGCTTCCAGATGCTGCCGGACGTTTTCAGGTGTGAAGACCGCCTCCGGGTCCTGCTCATCCAGAAAAATCTCCATATGCAGCTTGTTTCTCAGGTAATGAAGTCTTAGCCGACTACGCTGTGGGATTTCCCCAAGGTGTTCCGCAATGATGCTTGCCACTTCTGCACGGGAGGGCAGTTGTTCTGTGGTTGCAAACTCATGATCTTCGTCGTTCTCGGCATCAATATGAAAGTTGATGTCGAGAATGTTATCCAGAGCGTTGCGCATTCCGGCGACCACTTGCATGCCTATCTGATGGCCTTCGGACACGCTGATTTCAGGGCGCACCACCAAGTGAATATCCAGAAGAATATCCTGCCCCATGCGTCGACTGCGAAGTTCATGTACGTTCAGAACGCCGTCAGTCTCCCGCGCTATGGTTTTCAGCATTTCGGTATCGTCGGGCGATAATCCTGTGTCTACAAGCTCCTGAACGCTGTCCCAGGTAAACTTCCAGCCAATGTGAATAATGATTACCGCAATTGCCACGGCCGCGAGCATATCCAGCCATACAAATCCAAGCATGGCACCGGCGGTTGAAGCCAGAACCACCAGGGAAGAAAGGGCGTCGGTTCGGCTGTGCCAGGCATTGGCGATAATCAAATCCGAGCGGATGGCCAGGCCGACATGCTTGGTGTAGCGGAAAATCCACTCCTTTCCCACTACAGAAATAGCTGCGGCGACCAGCACCGGCCATTCGGGAATGTGGTCAACATCGCCTTCAATCAGCCTGAGGGTGTTTTCCCAGGCAAGGGCTGCACCCACTGCAATCAGGATGCTGCCGAGTACCAGGGTGCCAAAGGTCTCTATGCGCTGATGGCCGTAAGGGTGACAGTCATCGGGTTCCTGGCGGGAGACTTTCATTACGCCCAGCACAACAACGTCGGATGCTACATCCGTAAACGAGTGAATGCCGTCAACCAGAAGAGCTTGGGAATGAAAAAGGGTACCGCCGATGACCTTGATGATTCCAAGGAAGGCATCAAGGATCATTCCTATAATCGTAACCCGGGAAGCTGCTTTCACTTCAACCGCCAGGTTGTCGCGGTTGCGTTGGGCTGGTGAAACGGGCTGTTGCATTGAAAAAAACTCCGAAAATTTCTGCATTCCTGCTTGATTTATACACATCATAGCAGTAGTGCCTTTGAATGACAGTTTGTTCAGAATCTTTTCTATTTTAAGTGAAATTTAAATAACATGTTGAAAATAAAAGAAAAATAAACTGGTTAAAAAATGATCAATCTGTAGATGGGCGCAGGTTGCAAGGGGTAGGCAAGGATGCTCCGCAATTTTCAACAGGGTTATCCACAGATTCCGTGGAAAAGCTCCCAAGAGCCTAAGTATACAGATGTTTAGCACTGTTGTTTTATGTTACCGGGCCGCTGTGGAAAACTTCCGGTATACTCGCGAGCACGTTTTATTGAGGAGCTTTCAGATGTACGGCGTTATCCGCAACCTGCTTTTCCGGTTACCACCCGAACAGGCTCATGCTGTTGCATTAAATGGCCTGGATCTGGCGCATCGCCTGCACCTGCTGGGTGCTTTTGCACCGAAAACAGAGGCGCTGCCAGTCAATGTGATGGGGCTTGATTTCCCCAACCCGGTGGGGCTTGCAGCAGGGCTGGACAAAAACGCAGATCATCTGGACTCTCTGGGCGCCCTGGGGTTTGGCTTTATTGAAGTTGGAACTGTTACGCCACTGGCACAACCGGGTAACCCGAAACCCCGTATGTTCCGCCTGCCAGAGCACCAGGCCATTATTAACCGCATGGGTTTCAATAACGAAGGTCTGGCCCACATGCTGGAGCGAATAGACAGGCGCAGCTATCGGGGCATTCTCGGGATTAATGTTGGTAAAAACAAAGATACGCCAAATGACGAATCCGAGTCGGATTATCGGAAGGGCATAGCAGCAGTTTATAACCGGGCAGACTACATCACGGTAAACGTATCATCACCGAACACGCCGGGTTTACGGGATCTTCAATTTGGTGATTCACTGAAAGGTCTGCTTCATGCTATTAAGGATGAGCAGCTAAAGTGTCAGAGCCAGCTCGGCCGTTACGTGCCAATTGCCGTTAAAATTGCTCCGGACATGGATGATGCAGGCATAAGGTTTGTGGCCTCCGCTCTGAAAGAAGCCGGGCTGGACGGTGTTATTGCTACAAATACCACCATAAGTCGCGACGCAGTGGCAGGTCATGTCTATGGGGCCGAAGCCGGTGGTCTTAGTGGTGCTCCGGTCAGAGAGGCATCTTTAAGAGTTATCAAGGGGCTGTATGCAGAGCTTGGTGATGACTTACCCATTATTGGTGTGGGTGGTATTACAGATGGTGAGAGTGCAGCTGAAAAGATCCGTGCGGGCGCTAAACTGGTTCAGTTATACACCGGCTTTATCTACCGGGGGCCTGATCTGATCGGAGAGGCTGTTGAGGCGATTCGAAAGCTCAAATAGATAGGCGGGTGTAGAAACGACAGGCGGAAAACAAGGAAGGGCCCGCAATGCGGGCCCTCACGGGGAGTTAACCCCGTTGCGCTCATCAGCGCATGAGACGGGGCGGGAGGCCCCGTATTGGTTGTGCTGAATACTGCGTCAAATTGTGTGACAAAAGATCAGATTAAGAAGTCGGGGTTTAGCAAATATCACGCGGTGGTGACGTTTGCCATTTTGTGGATACCAGAGACGCCAGTCATGCCATCCCATTGATCTGTGCGGCCTTCTCGCCACCCATTCAACCATTCCTGGCGGACTTCTGCCTGGTCGAGCGGACAGCTGTCTTTGGACTTTCCGGACACGCCAGCGAGGTAACCCCGCTTGAATGCACGAGCGTACATATCTCTTTTCTGTCTTTTCATGCCGTTCCTCACTAATGGATTAACAGAACAAGCGTGTACACTTCTGCAGTGGCTTTGGCATGTGGAATCCACTCCGGGATAACCCACTATTGCCAGCTCCAGCCAGAGCAGTCAGGATCCTGTTAACGAAAGGGAGTTACCCTTTCCGAACGACGCGTCACCTACAAGGTAAGCCGAAGTTCGAGCATAAGTACACTATCGTTTTGATCTAACGGTTCGCTTTTTTTGATCTAAATTGAATAAGCGATTATCTGAAACCTATGAACGCTGCAATTCCCGTGACTTAGCGAGAGTTGCCTAAAGAACCTGGAGTTGAACTTGTCCAAATCTGTATTTTTTGTAAGTTGCCCAAAGGGTGTTGAGTACCTTCTGGCGGACGAGCTCGGCACATTAGGTCTCGGGCTGGTGAGAAACGCACCCGCTGGCGCATGGGTAGAGGGTACGCTTGAGGCCGGATACCGGGCCTGCCTGTGGTCGCGTTTGGCGAACCGGGTGATTCTCCATATTGATGAGGTAGCAGCTACCAGCGCTGACGAACTTTACGATGGCGTTGTCCACCTTGACTGGCAGCAGCACATCCCTGTGGATGGCAGCTTTCGAGTCAACTTCATTGGCGAAAACGAGGAAATCCGTAATACCCAGTTTGGTGCTCAGCGTGTCAAAGACGGAATCGTAGACCGATTTACTATGGGCGGCGGGAAACGCCCTGGCGTTGAAGCAAAAACACCGGATGTAACCGTGTCTGCCCGGTTGCATCGAGGTAAATTGGCATTGGGTATAGACATCAGCGGCCACAGCCTGCACCAGCGCGGCTACCGGACAGAGCAAGGCCTCGCGCCCCTCAAGGAAAACCTTGCTGCTGCTTTGCTGTTGCGTGCGGGCTGGCCTGAAATCGCTGCTGCAGGTGGCGATTTTGTTGATCCAATGTGTGGTTCCGGCACCTTGGTTATTGAAGCCGCCATGATGGCGCTGGATATTGCCCCTGGTCGCCGCCAGGAGCGTTTTGGTTTTGAAAAGTGGTTGGGTCACGAACCCGAAACCTGGCTTTCCCTTCGCCAGGAAGCTGAAAGGCGAGCCTATGAAGGAAAGCAGGGCAGAATACCGAAATTTTCAGGCTTTGATCAGGATGGCAGAGTCATCACGACCGCACGCAATAATGCTCAACGGGCAGGCCTTGATGGGTTACTTGAGTTTCAGGTGCAGCCGATTGAAGAGCTCTCGCTGGGTGAAGATCGGGCAGAAACCGGCCTCTTACTTGTAAACCCTCCTTATGGTGAGCGCTTGAGCGACAGGCAGGCACTGGCCGGTTTATACGAGTCATTAGGTGATGCAGTTAAAGCGGCCGCATCAGGATGGCGTCTGGGCGTGTTTACGGGTGCTCCGGAGTTCGGCAAGTCCATCGGCCTGCGCAGTTTCAAGCAGTACAAGTTGTTTAACGGCAAACTGCCAGCACAACTGCTTCTGTTCGCCATTGACGAGGCGAGTGTACGCACGCCTCGTGAGCCCGGATTACCGGGTGAAGTTCTGCCACGCATCGCGAATGAAGAGCGTGCAGCCATGCTGAGAAACCGCCTGAAGAAAAATATGAAGACCATTGGGCAGTGGGCTCGTAAGCAAAATATTGGCTGTTACCGCCTGTACGATGCGGATATGCCAGAGTATGCGCTGGCGATCGATATGTATGAGGGCAGGGTGCATGTGCAGGAATACGTTGCACCCAAATCCATTGATGAGCGTTCTGCGCGGGAACGCCTGGCTGAAGCACTGGCAGTGATTCCGGAGGCTCTGGGTATTGAGCGGGATCAAATGGTGTGCAAGCAGCGGCAGCGTCAGGCTGGCGTTAGCCAGTACGAAAAGCAGGATGCCAGCGGCGAGTTCTTTCAGGTGCAGGAACACGGTGTCACCCTCAAGGTGAACCTCAAGGATTATCTTGATACCGGGCTATTCCTCGATCATCGCCCTGTGCGCCATTGGATCCAGCAGAATGCTCAGGGTAAGCGTTTCCTGAACCTGTTCTGTTATACCGGTGCTGCGACTGTTCATGCGGTTGCTGGCGGTGCCAGTCGCTCCCTGAGCCTGGATTTGTCTAATACGTATGTTGGCTGGGCTCAGGACAATCTGAGGTTGAACGCGGCAGACCCAAGGAAGCACAAGGTAGAACAGACTGATTGTCTGGCGTGGTTGGCTGCAAAACCCAGACCCGATCAGGTTTACGATTTGATCTTTATGGACCCGCCAACCTTTTCCAACTCCGCCCGTATGGCGGGTGTATTGGATGTTCAGAAGGATCACGGAAAATTGATCCGGCAGGCCATGGCAAGGTTGAGTTCAGACGGCTTACTGATTTTTTCCAATAACTTCCGACGCTTCAAGCTTGATGAAAATCTGGCCAAAGAATTTGAGGTTGAAGAGGTGAGTGCCAGCACTCTGGATAAGGATTTCCAGAGAAATGCACGGATTCACCGGTGCTGGCATATTCGCCAAAGTGCTTAGTGTTTGCGGCCGGTCACGCTCTTACGCTTTAGAACTCGTATTTGAGGCCGGTAGAGAACTGGAAGATATTGGCATCGGTGCCAGTATCTTTTGACAGCTTTCCGCCTTCAAAAACAAGATAGGTATCGCTGAGTACTTCGACATCCAGGCCTACTACCCAGCCTATGCCAAAACTGCTGTCCGGGAAATCGCCCTCCAGTTCACGGAATTGGGCGTTGCGGGGATCGCCCGGATTGCGAAGCTCTGCGGTTCCTTGAATATACGAGAATCCCGCCTGGCCATAGATATTGGCGTAGCTGGTAACGGGGTAGTGCAGGCCAATATACCAACTGGCAAAGTAATCGATTGAAAGGCTCAGGTCATTGCCTGGCACCTCAGCATCCCGAAAGCCGCTCCCTGCCCGAACCTCTGCGTGAAACAAATCGCTGAGGTGGCCCCCGACTACCAGCGTTCCGCCGCTACCTGTGGCTTCCTCTTTGGATGTCGTGCCAATGGAACGATGATTGAACGCAGTTACCAGAAGGCCAACGTAATGTTTGCCCTCACGGGGCGTTTCCTGCGCCAGGGTAGCCTGGGTGTAGAGCATGCAAGCAGGCACCAGTGAGAGGATCAGGTGCGATCGAACAACATTATTCATTAGTAACGGATTTCCTGACGTGAGCGGTTAGGGGCTGAGTTTGCCTTGTGTAACCGATTGTTACGTCGACCCGTGTCACAGTTTAGTCTTCCTCAAACAGGCCATGTTCCTGAGCCATCAATAACAGGGCGTACACGCCGTTTTCCGGCAGTTGTGGCTCCAGACTTTCTTCAAACAGCAACTGGCGCCGGCGATCTTCCAGAGCGTCGCTGTCCATGCCAGTAATCAGGTCTGTAATCGGTGCGATCTCGAACGGGGCTTCTTGCTCCATCGCGGTAAAAATAAGATCAATCAGGATTTCGTCCGGATCCAGGCCGTCTACGTATACGGTCTGATCGGGCAAGTCTTGGTGCAGTTCATGAACAAGCTCGATTAATGGCACGCCCTGTTCTGCCAGGTAGTCCAGATCGATGTCGCCCAGGTCGCCGTCTTCCGGTAGCCATTCATCCACAGGAGCTATTACCACGGTCTTCATCTGGCCATCTTCCAGCGACCAGGCCATTGCAATTGGAAACAGGGCATCTTCGGTCTGGCAGTACTCGATATCGAGAAATCTTGGTGTCGACATGGCAGGCTCCTTTTAGTGGCTGGCAATCAGTGGGTTCAAGGTTCTAGCGCAGGCGATTAATGTCTGTTGGTCAGGTATGAGGTATCAAGGCTTCATGCCATACTATTGCAATCCATATCATTCTATCAGGGACACCATGGAACAAGCTGAATTCAACAAAGATTTACTGAAATTTCTGAACGCCTCGCCCACGCCTTGGCATGCTGTGGCAACCATGAAATCAAGGCTGGATGCCGCCGGCTTCAAAGAGCTGGATGAAAAAGAAGACTGGTCTCTTGGCAGGAATTGCAGTTATTACGTTATCCGCAACGGGTCTTCTATTGTCGCTTTCCGCACCGGGGCAAACGATGCGGTAACATCGGGTATCCGCATGGTTGGAGCTCATACCGACAGCCCGTGCCTGAAAGTTAAACCCAACCCCGAGCTGCGCCGAAAAGGCTATTATCAGCTGGGTGTAGAGGTTTACGGAGGCGTTCTGATGAATCCCTGGTTTGACCGCGATTTGTCGTTGGCCGGCAGGGTGACGTTTCTCGATGGCCAGGGCAAGGTCGTGGATACGCTGGTAGATTTCCGCAAACCGGTGGCCTTTATTCCCAGTCTCGCAATTCACCTGGACAGAGAAGCCAACACCAAGCGCACGGTGAATGCTCAGACGGATCTTCCGCCGGTACTGATGCAGGTGGCTGAAGACGATGCTACCAGCTTTAACGAGCTGTTGGGGCAGCAGATAGCCAGTGAGTCCGGACTCAAGGTACGCAAGGTTCTTGGCTATGAGTTGGGCTTTTATGATGCCCAGGAAGCAGGTTTTGTGGGCCTCCGTGAGGATTTCATTGCATCCGCCCGGCTGGATAACCTGCTGAGTTGTTACATTGGCTTGCAATCGTTGTTGAGCACCTCGGGTGATGAGGCTGCACTGCTAGTGTGTAACGATCACGAAGAGGTGGGCAGCGTATCCTCCGAAGGTGCTCAAGGGCCATTTTTGACTGCGGTTCTTGATCGCTGGTGTGGCGCCGGCAAGGCAAAGGCCATTGCACACTCCATGATGATTTCAGCCGACAATGCCCATGGTGTTCACCCCAACTTCATCGACAAGCACGACGAAAACCATGGCCCCATTCTGAACCAGGGCCCGGTCATCAAGGTGAACCACAACCAGCGCTACGCAACCAACAGTCGTTCAGCCGCCGTTTACCGGCATATCAGTGATGAGCTGGGTTTGCCACACCAGAGCTTTGTGGTGCGCAGTGATATGGGCTGTGGCAGCACCATTGGTCCGCTGACGGCTGCAAACCTGGGCGTAACCACGCTGGATATTGGCGTGCCGCAGTTTGGCATGCACTCGATTCGTGAGCTGATTGGTACTGAGGATGGTTTTACACTGTTTCGGGTATTGACCGAGTTCATGCAGCGCAAGCAGGTATTCTGAAGATTTTTGTACGTCTGAAATGAAAAATGCCGCTGCTTCATACGAAGCAGCGGCATTTCGGAATAAGTGGCTCCCCGAGCTGGGCTCGAACCAGCGACAAACGGATTAACAGTCCGTTGCTCTACCAACTGAGCTATCGGGGAACAGCATCAAGTCGGGCGGCATAGTAGTCGCTTTGAATTACCGGGTCAACCCCCTGATATAAAAGGTCAAAATTTGTACCGCAGTATGGCTCACCAATACCGCCCTCCAGCCTGGCTTCGCAGTGGCCATGTTCAATCCGTGTGGCCGGCGTTGTTTCGCAAGGTACACCTGCAGGATCCGGTAGCGGAAGTGCTCGCAACGGATGACAAAGATGAGTTGCATCTGGACTGGTACCGACAGGGCAGCGGGCGCTTGGCTGTCATTTCACATGGCCTGGAAGGGCACAGCCGAAGGCCATATGTGAGAGGGCTGGCCAGGGCGCTTTTGGCCGAAGGCTGGGATGTTTTAGCCTGGAACTTCCGCTCCTGTGGCGGCGTGATGAATCATCAGCCAAGGTTTTATCACAGTGGTGCCACCGAAGACCTGCGACGGGTTGTCGATCATGGTCTGGCACAAGGTTATCAAACAGTGTTTCTTTCCGGTTTCAGTATGGGAGGTAACCTTACGCTGTTGTATCTGGGTGAGCAGAGTGAGCGCGTTGACAGCAGAGTCTGTGGCGCAGTGGCGTACTCAGTTCCCTGTGATTTGGCGGGCAGTGCAGACAAACTGGCATTGCCCAGTCGGAAGATCTATATGCAGCGGTTTTTGAAGGATCTTCGCGTAAAAATGGCTGAAAAAGCGCAAAAGTTCCCCGATCTTATTGATGTGTCCGGTTTTGAATCAATCCGGAGTTTTCATGACTTTGATGAGCGCTATACCGCACCACTGCACGGATTCAAGAGTGCTGAGGATTATTGGGAGCAGTGCTCTGCATTGGGCAAGCTGAGGCATATCCGGGTGCCGGCGCTGATGATTAATGCCGCTGACGATCCATTTTTATCACCCGCGTGTTTCCCGGAGTCGCCATCCGTACTTGGTGCCCACGTGAGCATGGACGCACCCAAGTGGGGCGGTCATGTGGGGTTCGTGGAGCATGGACATGGCGGCTTCTATTGGTCTGAGCGCCGGGCACTGGCATTTTTGCAAGGTGTGGTGTGAGCTGCGTTACTGAAGCAAAGGTTTGAGCACCGGCCATACGTTGTCAAGGAGTATGGGTTGGGCTTCGGCGGTGGGGTGAATGCCATCGCGCTGCATCAGGTTCTTTTGATCGTAGATATTGTCGAGAAAAAAGGGAACCAGAGCGGTGTTGTAGCTGTCTGACAGCGCTGGAAAGATGTCAGCAAACATTTGTGTGTAGCGCTGGCCGTAGTTGGGAGGTATTTGTATTCCTATCAGAATGGCGCGGGCGCCAGCGTTCTGAACATGCCCAACCATGGTTGCGAGGTTGGATTTGATTACATTGGGTGGAAAACCCCGCAGGCCATCGTTACCACCCAGCTCGATAATCACCACGGAGGGGCTATTCTTTTCCAGCAGCTCAGGCAGGCGGCGAACACCGCCATCGGTTGTTTCGCCGCTGATGCTGGCATTTATTACGCGCCAGTTGCCAAGGCCGTTGTTTTGTAAGCGCTCACGCAAGAGTTGTACCCAGGCGGTTTCTGTTGGCACGCCGTAGGCAGCGCTGAGGCTGTCACCCACAATCAGAAGCGTTTGCTGGCTGGCCATCACAGGCACGGCAATGAATGCCAGCAGAATGAATACGATCGATCTTGAATACAGCAGCACTTTATACATAAACAATCCGTATACCTTGATAAATGAACGTGCTTTTTCCGGGAGCCCCGTAAACAAAATGCAGACTACAAACTCCGATAGCCAGCGCCCGATGTTGCGTGTTGAAAACCTGACTCACCGCGTAAGCGTGGAAACAGATACGCTGACGATATTGAAGGCGGTCAGCCTT
>Ga0209075_1000586_pt1 | contig 35620 bp, 28 predicted proteins | sample Stecom2011_FD_187523 | JGI IMG/M metagenome (GOLD analysis project Ga0209075, IMG submission 187523) | Agricultural soil microbial communities from Utah to study Nitrogen management - Steer compost 2011 (SPAdes) (version 2) | ecosystem: Environmental > Terrestrial > Soil > Agricultural land...
TGCTCTAAGGTGTGGACTGCGGCAAAGTCCTCGACGCGATCGCGCCGAATGATAATCTTACGGCTACCGAGCAACCCATTAAGAAGCGGGATAGGGATCGTGATAAGAGGTTGCTCTTGGGTGTCTAAACGATAAGCGAGCTCAGGTGCTGTGACCACCTGGGCTACCGCGCCATCGCGTAAGTTACGCACTGCCCGTGGGTGAGAGTACTGGGTCGTATTAATGCTCAGCTGGTAGGGGCCGAAGCGATCGCGGCTTTTCTCCAGTGCCAAGCGGATAACCGCAGATTCATGAGCTTTGCGCGCCTCCGTCATATTGCCTTGCCAAAGGATGACTTCGGTGCTTTGCTCGGCCGTGTCTGGCTTGGCGGCGGACTCGTTGTGGATGTCCTGGGCATGGGAGTTAGCGGCGCTGTGCGCTAGCATGCAAAGCAATAAGGTGGCCGCTATCATGCACAATCGTGAACGTTGGCGGCTGGATGGGACTGAAAAGGTGAGTGCCATAGGCCTATGTACTGACGTTTTATATTATGATTTATGCGCCCAGTTTAACGTATTTGCACAAAACTGCATCATATTCGTACAGTAAATAATTGTATCCGGTTACATTGTGCGGCATTATTCGCCCGCGTCAACGTCTACTGCGGCTTTTAACGGTGCTGTTGGTTGGAATAGTTGCGCTTTAATCGTGCCTTAAGTGGGCAAAAAATACGCAAAAAAGGTAATTCATGAGCAACGATATTAAAAGCCAAACGCAGCGCTTAGTGCGATGGCTGGAGCAGGATGCGCTACCGCTGTGGAGCACGCGCGGCATACACCCCACGCTAGGCGCCAGCTTTGAGCGCTTGCGCCCCGATGGCGAGGTCGACACTGAGGTCGACATCCGGGTGCGGGTGCAAGCGCGTCAGGCGTTCTTTTTTGCCGCCGCGAAAACCTGTGGCTGGTGCGACAATGGCGCCGAGCTTGCCCGTGGGCTGATGACTTTTGCCGAATCCCACGCGGCGCATCCCAGCGCCGGTGGCGGTTTTACTCATTTGCTCAACCCGCAATTTGAGGTCATCGACAACAAACAAGACCTATACGACCACGCCTTTTTCTTACTGGCTTACGCTTGGCTTTACCGCGCCACCGGTGAGCGCACGGCGCTGGATAAAGCCAATGTGCTGGTGGCCCATTTAGACGCGCGCTTTGGCGCCGATTACGGTGGCTGGGAGGAGGGCGATTACCGCTACACAGTGCGCCGGCAAAATCCGCATATGCATTTGTTTGAAGCCTGCATGGCGCTGTATGAGGCCAGCGCAGAGGCGCACTGGTTGGCGCGCGCGGGGGAGTTGTTTAGTTTATTTGAGGCGCGCTTTTACTGCCCCAAGCAAGGCGTGCTGTTTGAGTTTTTTAGCGCCGACTGGAGCTTGGCCGAAGGCGCCATAGGGCAAGTCGTGGAGCCCGGCCACATGATGGAGTGGGTCTGGCTGCTGGATTGGTACGCGCGCCTTAGCGGTAGGCCCGTTAAGCGTTACACCGGCGTTTTGTACCGCCGCGCATTAGAGATCGGTTTAACAGCCGACTCTGGCTTGCTGTACGACTCAGTCACCCCCGAGGGCAAAATACTGCAGCACACCAAACGCTGCTGGGGGCTAACCGAGCTTATAAAAGCCAGCTTGGTGATGGCCCGAGAGGGCGAGCCCGGTGCCGAAGCCCGTGCCGCCGACGCTGTAGAGAGCCTGTTTCGCTATTACCTATGCGGTACAACCCCCGGCAGCTATGTTGATCAGCGTGGTAAAAACGATGAGGTGACAGTGGCCGAGGCTCCCGCCAGTACTTTGTATCATCTATTGGTGTTGGCGCAGGAGCTAATACGCTACTGCCAAGCGCCAGCCCGCTAAAGCCAGGCTAAAAAGCGATTAAGGTTATGATTTTTTACGCGGAACCGCCGTACTTTTGCGAATCACAAACTCAGCCGGTAGCACGCTCTCCTCTTGCGCCAGCGGCTCGCCCTCGATTAAACGCAGCAACATATCCATCGCCCGCTTGCCGATCTCTTCGGCAGGCTGGTTGACGGTGGTTAAGCTCGGGTCGCAGTAGCGGGCGTAGCTGATATCGTCAAAGCCGGTGACCGAGATGTCCTCGGGCACACGTAAACCGTGCAGCTTAAGAGTTTGCATGGCGCCAATGGCCATCTCATCGTTTAGGCACAGTAAGGCGGTGGGGATGTCGTCCATGGCGCAAAACTGCTTGGCGCTGTTTAAGCCCGACCACATGGTAAAGTCCCCCTCGGCCAGCAGTGATGGGTCAAACTCTATGCCCGCCGCGGCGAGGCCCTCTTTATAACCCGCCAGCCGATCCACCGTATGCGGGTTATCTTTTAAACCGGTGATCACGCCAATACGCCGGTGCCCAAGAGAGATTAAATAATCCACCACCGCCCGCGCGGCGCCTCGGTTATCGATGCGTACCCGTGGCCCTGTGGTTGACTCACAGCCGCAGGCATTAACGCAGGCGATATCATCGGGGACCTCGGTATGTTTTCCTGGCTCGTCTGGGCGCAGCTGAATTACGCCGTCGGCCAGGCGTGTCTCTACCCGGCGGATATACTCTTTCTCGCGCTCAATCACACCGCGGGTATCGCCCAGTAATACGGCGTAACCTTTTTGTTGCGCACGGTCTTCGATGCTGCGAATCACTTGGGAGAAAAACGGGTTGGTAATATCCGGCACCAGCACAACCACGGCGTAGCTTTTGGCCGAGCGAAAACTGCGCGCCAGCATGTTGGGCCGGTAGCCGACCTTATCGATGGCGCTATGAACTTTGTTTAAGCTGGCTTGCGAAACTTTTTCGGGGTTGCTTAAAGCCCGAGATACTGTGGCGACTGATACACCAGCTTCGCGTGCTACATCTCTGATGTTGGACATATAAAGTAGTGCTTTTATTAGGAAGGAGGACTTAATTGATAATAGCATACAGTCGCTTACACCTTAAGTAACGTAAAGCGCTGGCATTATAATCTGTAATCGGTTACATTTACCCCTGTTCGTGGCGCAGTGGCTAATCAGGCAAAGTTTATGGCGCATAAGGGTAACGGCTTATGTACTGTGGGTTTTTGCGTTACGGCGTTACATCTAACCGCACAACTTACAGCTACGCCGCTTAAAGCAACTGCGGCACTATAATAATTGGACGCACCTATGCAGTTAGCAACTATAGATCTGGTCATTATTGCCGCATACCTGCTCGCTACTATCTTTATCGGTTTTTGGATCTCCAATCGCGCCTCAAAGAATCTGCGCAGCTACTTTTTAGGTGGCAACAAACTCAAGTGGTATACCTTGGGTTTATCCAATGCCTCGGGCATGTTCGACATCAGCGGCACCATGTGGATGGTGTACTTGCTGTTTGTCTACGGCCTAAGCAGTATTTATATTCCGTGGCTGTGGCCGGTTTTTAATCAGATCTTTTTAATGGTGTTTTTGTCAGTGTGGCTGCGCCGCTCGGGGGTCATGACCGGCGCCGAGTGGATCACCTTCCGCTTTGGCAACAGCTTAGGCGCCCGCTTGTCGCATTTAATCGTGGTGCTGTTTGCGCTGGTCAATGTGGTGGGCTTTTTAGCCTACGGCTTTATTGGTATCGGCAAGTTTGCCTCGGTGTTTTTACCTTGGCAGCTATCGCTCGACCCAGACACCAACGATATTTATTACGGCTTAATCATCACCGCTTTGACCACTGTGTATGTGGTTAAAGGCGGCATGTTCAGCGTGGTGTTTACCGAGGTTTTGCAGTTTTTTATTATGACCGTCGCCTGTGTCGCGGTGGGCGTAATCGCTATGCAACAGGTCTCCCCCGATATGCTCGCCGCGGTGGTGCCCGATAACTGGGACAAAATAACCTTTGGCTGGAACCTCGATATGGACTGGTCCGGCACCCTCGAGTCGGCCAACGCCAAAATAGCCGCAGACGGCTACGAGCCCTTTACGATCTTCTTTATGTTGATACTGCTGTCGGGCATTGCCAAAAGCATGATGGGGCCACCGCCCAATTACGACATGCAGCGTGTGTTGTCGGCTCGCTCGCCCACCGAGGCGGCAAAAATGAGTGGCTTTGTTAACGTGGTGCTGCTGTTTCCACGCTACATGTTGATCGCCGGGTTAACCATACTCGCTTTAGTGTTTTTTATGGACGAGCTACGGGCGATGGGGCCTGATGTGGATTTTGAGCAAATCCTACCGTTTGCCATGCGCGAGTTTGTTCCGGCTGGGTTGCTCGGGTTGTTGATCGCGGGTTTATTGGCGGCGTTTATGTCCACCTTTGCCGCCACCACCAACGCCGCGCCGGCCTATGTGGTTAACGATATTTACAAACGTTACTTTAAGCCCAATGCCGATGATAAAAACTACGTTAAAGCCAGCTATGTGGTCTCTGTGTTGTTTGTTGTGCTCGGGGTTGTGATCGGATTGTTTGTACCCTCGTTAAACTCGATCATTTTATGGATCGTCAGCGCGTTTTACGGCGCCTACACCGCCTCCAACCTGCTCAAATGGTTTTGGTGGCGCTTTAATGGTGTCGGCTACTTCTGTGGCATGGCCGCGGGTTTGGTCATACTGCTGATCATTCAAATCCTGCAGTGGTCGCTGGATTGGCAGATCATGCAGGTTTACGCGTTCCCGTTTATTTTTGGCGGCTGCTTTATGGCCTGTGTGGTGGGCTCGTTGCTCAGCAAGGCCGACGATATCGAGGTATTAAAAACATTTTATATCAAGGTGCGTCCCTGGGGCTTGTGGGGGCCGGTTTATCGCGCCGCACTTAAAGATCATCCCGAGCTAAAACGCAACACCGATTTAGGCCGCGATCTGGGCAACTTAGTCGTCGGTGTCGTATGGCAAACATCAATGGTGGCAGCCTCTATATTTATGGTGATTCAGCACTGGCAAGAGTTTGGTGCCGCCGTGGTGGTCTTTGTGCTCACCAGTTTATGGCTGTGGCGTTTTTGGTGGTGCAAGCTGGAGGATTACCCGGCCGATACCCCAGCGCAATACCGAGATCAGCCGGCGTCTGAATAAACGAGCTAAGAACATCGTCAACAGTATTAACAATCTGTGCTTTGGCCGGTTGTTGTTAGGAAAAGTTGTAACCGGTTGCGATTTTGCTCGCAGCCGTTGCAGTAATACAAATTTTAAGCTTTTAGGACAAATGCTATGAGTGATTTTCGTCTGCGCGCACAACAGCTGCTGCAACAGCATAAAACATTAATTACCCGTAAAAACACCGCCATCGAGCCAGGCAATGGAATTTACACCCGCTACCAAAACCCGATTTTAACGGCGCAGCACACCCCTGTTTTTTGGCGCTACGACCTCAATCAAAACAGCAACCCAAAGCTGATGGAGCGCTTGGGCGTTAACGCAACTTTTAATGCCGGTGCGCTCTATTGGCAGGGTAAATATATATTGGCGGTGCGGGTTGAGGGCGTCGATCGGAAAAGTTTTTTTGCCATCGCCGAAAGCGACAACGGGATAGATAACTTTCGCTTTTGGGATTACCCCATCAGCCTGCCCGAGACCGACCGCCCCGATACCAACGTCTATGACATGCGTTTAACCCAGCACGAGGACGGCTACATTTATGGTTTGTTTTGCACCGAGCGCAAAGATCTAGATCAACCCAATGACACCTCAGCGGCCGAGGCGCAAAGTGGTATTGCGCGCACCAAAGATTTAATAAACTGGGAGCGTCTACCCGATCTAATCACCTACTCGGGGCAGCAGCGCAACGTGGTGTTGCACCCAGAGTTTGTCGATGGCAAATACGCCATGTACACCCGCCCGCAAGATGGTTTTATCAGCGTGGGCAGTGGCGGCGGTATTGGTTGGGGTTTAAGCGAGTCGATGGACGGTGCCGAAATTAAACACGAGCTGATCGTCGACGGCAAAGATTACCACACCATTAAAGAGGTAAAAAACGGTCAGGGTCCAGCGCCTATTAAAACCGACCAAGGTTGGTTGCACATGGCCCATGGCGTGCGCAATACCGCGGCGGGCCTGCGCTATGTGTTATACCTGTTTATGACCGAGCTGGAGCGCCCCTGGGTTATCTCGCATCGGCCCGGCGGCCACTTTATTGCCCCCAAAGGGCAAGAGCGTGTTGGCGATGTGTCCAACGTGACGTTTGCCAATGGCTGGATCGTGAACGAGAAAAACGAAGTGTTTATTTATTACGCCTCATCGGATACGCGTATGCACGTGGCCACCTCGACCGTTGATCAGCTGATGGATTACTGCATCAATACACCCGAAGATGGCCTGCGCTCGGCGGCCTCGGTAAACACCCGAAACGCCTTAATCGCGGCCAATTTAAACATTATGGATACCCTGGTATGAGGCAAACGGGCGGCGCAAATACCCTAGCGACAAACCCCTCAGCGCTTGACGGCGCTGCGGCTTACCTGCCTTTAAAAAAAGCCTTTACGCAACAGCTGCACGGCATTGCAAAATGGTGGTTAAGTTACACGCAAGATCAAGCGCGCGGTGGTTTTTACGGTGAGGTGGGTGATAACAATGTGGCGCGTGTCGATGCGGAAAAAGGCATAGTACTTAACACCCGTATTCTTTGGTTTTTTTCTGAGGCGGCGGTGTATACCGGCAATGCCGATTACCGAGCCGCCGCCGAGCGGGCTTATGGTTATTTGTGTGAGCATTTTCTGGATCGCGAGCACGGCGGATTTTATTGGTCGCTATCGCCCGAGGGCAACGTTGAGCAAAGCAAAAAGCAGGTGTACGCACAAGCGTTTGCCGTTTACGCTTTGGCCGCCTACTACCAGTTAACTCAAGATACCGCTGTTCTTACAATGGCCTTAGAGTGTTTTGAGCTGATTGAAAACAACTGTGTCGATCGCGCAACCGAAGGCTACTGCGAGGCTTACACCCGCGAGTGGGGCAAAATCGCCGACGTTCGCCTCAGCGAAAAAGACCTTAACTACCCCAAAACCATGAACACCCATCTGCATGTGCTGGAGGCTTACACTAAGCTGTATCAAGTGCATCAGTGCGATAAAGTAGCGCGCGCTCTGGCCTATGGCATAGACCTGTTCGAGCGTTATTTTATCGATCACGACAGCTACCACCTGCGCATGTTTTTGGATGACAACTGGCAAGATCACTCGCCGGGGGTCACCTACGGTCACGATATAGAGTGCAGCTGGTTACTGCACAAAGCGCTTACAGCCCTGGGCGATGCCCAGCGCACTACGCGTTTAACCCCGGTGGTGCTGGCGTTGGCTAAAACATGCCAGCGCGAGGCAATAGACCAACACGGCGCGGTTATCGATGCTTATCACCGTGCCAGCAACAGCTATCGCCTCGAGCGGGTTTGGTGGGTACAAGCCGAGGCCTTAGTGGGCTTTTTAACCGCTTACAAACTCAGCGGCGATAAAAGCTATTTTGTTGCGGCAGAAAATTTGTGGTCGTTTATTGATGAGTATCAAATCGACCACCAGCGAGGCGAGTGGCGCTGGCACTCGACCCTCGATGCACCCGACAGGGCTCGCAATTACAAAGCGGGCTTTTGGAAGGGCCCTTACCATAACGGCAGGGCCATGATAGAGGCTGCCAAATTGCTTACCGCATTAAGCACTGCAGCGGCGCATTAATAGTAATGACCAGCCTGTACGGTGGGAGCAATCAAAACGTAACCATAAAACACCCAACCAATGCCAACCTAGCATGCGTTTGTATGCTTAACACTTAGGCTTTTGTAAAGGTAATAACTATGAAGAATCTATTAATCCGATGTGTTTCTTTGCTCGCCGTTATCCTCTTGGCAGCTTGTACACAACAATCCACTAGCGGCGATCGCCATGGGCAGGAGTTTGTCCGCATCGATGGGCAACAGTTTTCTTTGGCGGGTAAACCGTATAAATTTGCCGGCGCCAATATGTGGTACGGCGCCTACTTAGGCTCGCCTGGCGAGTCCGGAGATCGCGAGCGTTTAATCCGCGAGCTGGATTTATTGGCCGAGCACGGCATCACCAACTTGCGCATCTTAGCTGTCTCCGAGAGCAGCGATCTGATGCGCGGGGTAGCCCCGGCCTTTATCCACAACCCCGAGGGCGATCTCGACCCCGACTTGCTGGTGGGCTTGGATTTTGTGCTGGCCGAAATGGCCAAGCGCGATATGAAAGCGGTACTGTATTTAAATAACTTTTGGCAGTGGTCCGGTGGCATGTCGCAATACGTGGCATGGTTTACCGACAGCGAAGTTTTTGATCCAGATGTAACCGGTGAGTGGAATCAGTTTATGGACAACTCCGCTCGGTTTTATCGCATCGCGCAAGCGCAAGCGCTGTACCGCAACGTGATCCGCGAGCTGGTAACACGCAGCAATAGCATTACCGGAACACTCTACAGTGATGACCCAACCATCATGTCGTGGCAGTTGGCCAACGAGCCGCGCCCGGGCAGTGATGCCGATGGCCGCGTCCACTTTGACGACTTTTCACAATGGCTAGATGAAACCGCAGGCTTTATAAAAGCGCTTGCCCCCAAGCAGTTAATCAGCACCGGTAACGAAGGCGCCATGGGCACACTGGGCGATGCCGATTTATTTGAGCGCTCGCACGCATCGGCCAATATCGACTACCTCACCTTTCATATGTGGATTAAAAACTGGAGCTGGTTTGACGTGGCCAAACCAGAGGCAACTTACGATTCGGCCGTCACCACTGCCATGCGCTATTTAAGCCAACACATCGAAATCGCCGAGCGTTTGGGCAAGCCCATTGTTCTCGAGGAGTTTGGCGTCGAGCGCGACCAAGGTGTGTTTGATCACGGCACAGCGGTGACCTACCGCGACCGTTTTTACGCCACCGTTTACGATGTCATTGAGAAAAACTCAGCCGCTGGCGGGCCTTTTGTCGGCTCAAACTTTTGGGCCTGGGGCGGTTTTGGAAAAACCAACCGCGCCGACTACATGTGGCAAAAGGGCGATGATTTTTTTGGCGATCCACCGCAAGAACCACAAGGTTTAAACTCGGTGTTTGCCGACGACACCACAACCCTAAACATTATTGCCGATCACGTTAAAAGACTAAACGCGCAGTAACCTTAAACGGTAAAAAAAGCTGCTTGGGCAGCTTTTTTTACCGTCAGATTCATTTATCAAATATATCGGTTAAATACTCAACGGGCATTTTAAAATGCCAATAAATATCGGAGTAACTAATGATAAAAGCTATTAAACAAACGCTAGCCATGATCTTGGCCATTGCCGGCCTAACCGTGCTGAGCTTACCCGTCAGCGCAGAAAAAAGCCCAGAGGTTGGTCAGCTGCCGGCGTTGGGCTGGAACAGCTGGAACACCTTCGGCTGCAATGTAAGTGAAGTAATGATCCGTGAAATGGCCGATGCCATGGTCGAATCGGGCATGCAAGAGGCCGGCTATGAGTACATTAATATCGATGATTGCTGGCACGGTGAGCGAGACACAAACGGCAACATCAGCGCCAGTAAAGAGCACTTCCCATCGGGTATCAAAGCCTTGGCAGATTATGTCCACTCTAAGGGTTTAAAGCTTGGCATCTATTCCGATGCCGGTAACACCACCTGTGCCGGCCGTCCAGGGTCTCGTGGGCACGAATACCAAGACGCCAAAACCTATGCCGACTGGGGTGTGGATTATGTAAAGTACGATTGGTGCGACACTGAAAACATTAACCCAGAGGGCGCCTACACCACCATGCGCGATGCCTTACACGCGACAGGGCGGCCCATGCTGTTTAGTATTTGTGAGTGGGGCGATCACCAGCCCTGGTTGTGGGCTACAGACGTTGGCCATAGCTGGCGTATCTCGGGTGACATTTACCCTTGCTGGGATTGCAGCTACAGCTGGGGCAGTTGGTCATCTTGGGGCGTATTAAAGATTTTGGATATGCGTAAGGATTTAAATTTACGTCAATACGCCGGCTCCGGTAAATGGAATGATATGGACATGATGGAAGTGGGCAATGGCATGACAGCAGCTCAGGACCGCGCGCACTTTTCTTTGTGGGCCATGTTGAACTCGCCATTAATTGCCGGTAATGACCTGCGTAATATGTCGCGGCAAACTCGCGATATCTTAACCAACCAAGAGATCATCGCGCTCAACCAAGATCCAGCCGGCGTACAGGCGATGCGTTATATCGACAGCGGCAATCTAAATGTGTTTGTCAAACCGTTAGCCAATAACGAGTGGGCATTTTTATTTTTAAACCGCAGCGACAAGGTATTAACCTTAAATCACGACTGGCAATCCAATGTGGTTAAAGACGATTTAAGCAATCGCACCATCGACTTTAATCAAACTGAGTTCTCTTACCGCGGTTTATGGCAAACCCTTACCGGCGATACCAATAAACCCTTGCAGGTAAATATCCCAGCGCACGATGTTGTCGTGTTACGGCTTAGCCCAAAAAGCTAACGTTAATCGCCACAGCGTTAATCGCCCGCCCAAAGCTGTTGCGCTTAACGCTGTTTTGCATCTGGCGCCGCAATTAGTGCACGTGGCTTAAGCATACTTATGTTCGCTTATTTGGCTGCGCTGGTTATAATTTGCTTGCCCGCAACCACTTAGCGGGCGTTAGCGGCACAGTATCTGTGCTTTTTTTGATCCAAGCAAATTAACAATCAGTGTGGTTTGCTTACCAAGGCCGAGCTGATGGCAATACAACCCAGTGTGACTCGCTACGCGGCGCTGCGAAAACTACTTGCCCTAAGCCCGGCTACCGTGGCGGTCACCTGCTCGGATATAAGCGCTGTACCAGAAAGCTTTTACCGCGCCGATGACCCTTGGCCGGCTTACCAGCAATTAACTTACGCCCGCAGTGCGGGTCTGCCCGGTTTATACGCAACTTGGTTGTGGCGTGCGCTGCACGAGCACAGCCAATGCGATCCTGCGCTGGATGGCGCCCGCACAGCCATCATCAGTGCGTTGGTCGATTATGCCGCTGGCAATGAGTCCCTTAAGTTGTGCGCTATGGTTAACAACCGCCCAGCTTTTGATCGCTGCTTGTTTCATTTGCGCACTTGGTACGCGGGTTTAGGGCCCACCGGACAAAAGTTTACCGAGCGGCTGCAGCAACTTACCAAGGCATTAAACGCGGGGCCAGAGCACTGGGCCCAAGCGCTAAACAGATTTAACCAAGTGTGCGACAAAGAGCTGGCGCGGGCCGCCTTGCTGGCCGAGCGAATGCAAACCTCAGAGCTTGGGCGTATTAAAATTGCCCATGCGCGGCGGCGCGTCAATGACATTTACAACGAGCAAGTCGCGCAGCGACAATTGCCCGAGTCCGCTTTAGAATTTATCGATCATATTGTACTGCCCAGCTTGCAGTACTTATTAATCAACGAGTCAGAGCAAGCGCCCGACTGGAGCTTTTGGCTGCAGGTGTTGCGTTTAATAGTGTGGACCGTAAACCCCGATAAACCCCCCGAAGACCGACAGGCCTTTTTTAACAAAGGCCCCGCACTGCTGTCGCAGTTAGAAACCAAAGCCGTTAGCAAAGCGTTTGCGCAACACGTGTATCACGATTACCTCGACGAGTTGTCGGCGCTGATCATCAGCCTGCTAAAAGGCCATGAGGTGGACACCATCACGGCCCCTAAAAGACACATCTCAGCCGAGCTAAAATCCCTCAGTCAGCTGCAAAGCGGCGCCGCCAAGCATCATTTTTGCAACGGCGATTGGCTCGAGTTTGATGACGGTATCAGCCTGATTCGCTGTCAGTTTTTAATGCAAGTACCCAATACAGATACGCTGCTGTTTGTTAATCGCAGCGGTCATAAAGTGCTGCAAAAAACCATTGCGCAAATGTCGGTTTGTTTTGATGCCGGGATTGCCCAACCAATTCCCACAACCCCAGGGTTATCGACGGCGCTAACGACCGTAGCGGCGCGCATGGAAAACATGCAAGAGCATTTATTAACCCAGGCGCGGGCAGCACAAACAGAGCGGCAAAACTTAAAGCAACAACAGCAGGCGCAACAACAGGCAAAAAATCGCTTACTGCAAACGCGCCACGAAGCAGAGCTTAAAGCCCGGCAAGAGGCGCGGCGCTTAGCCCTTGAGCACGACGCCCAACAGCGCGCCATCAAAGAGCGTCAGGCGAGCCAAGCACGCCAGGCGCACGAGCAGCAAATGCGCGACACACTGGATAAGCTTACTTTGGGCACCTGGGCCGACTTGCCGCTGGATAACGGCAAGCCGGTGCGCTGTAAATTGGCGGTCAGTATGCGCTCGAGCAACAAATACATATTTGTCGATCGGGTGGGGCAAAAAATAGCCGAGCTGCTGTACGATGATTTACTGGGTTTTTTGCAACGTGGTGAGGCCACCTTTTACCAGCCCGAGCAACCGTTTGAAAGCCGGCTTGAAACCATCGTCCGAGGTTTGCGGCGCACCGAATAATAACCCCGTGAGTAAAATACCATGGCGATTAAAAACAACGAGCAAGAGCAGCGACAAGAGTACCGTTTAAGCGCATCTGAAGCGGTTTATATCGAGCTTGAGGCGCCGCAAAACGACGCCGACTCGCGTATTTTGCTCAGCCGCTCTACCGATTTGTCGGCCAACGGTTTACAGGTAGAGCTCGATCGCGCGCTACCGGTGGGCAATATTTACCCGCTGTGCATACAGCTGTACTCGCCCACCTTGCGTTACGTGCTCACCGGCGAGGTAAAATGGTGTCGCCCTAACAAAGATCGCTACTTATTGGGTATTGCTTTGTTTGACTCGGACGATACCGCCATTGTCGGCTGGAAAGAAGAAATAGCGCGTCGCTTGGCGCTGTAACCGCGCCAATTACCCTTTAAAAAGCAATCCGGCGCGCTATTTAACCCTAAGCTACACTCTCTGGCTGCGCCGTTGCGCGTTAAACATTGACGAGCCTCAATGACGACTGTTCGCGGTATCGTTAACGGTGTTATAACACTGTACTTTTGCTCGGTGGCCTCTTATCCTTTGGGTCAAAATAATTTACCAATAATGACAAATCCCTGAGGTGACCCGTGGCGAGCAACCCATCCCAAAAACTTTCGATACTGGAAAAAAGCGGCTACGCCATGGGCGATGCAGCGGCCAACTTAGTGTGGCGCGGCGCCTTAGCTTATCTTGCTGTTTTTTACACCGATACCCTTGGCATTACCGCCGCCGCCGCGGCCGCTTTGCTGCTGATCGTGCGGGTCTCGGATGGTATCACTGACATTATTATGGGCATGGTGGCCGACCGCACCCAAACCAAACACGGTAAGTTTCGCCCTTGGATTTTATGGTCTGCACCGGTATTGGCGTTATTTATGGTGATGGCCTTTACCGTGCCCAATGTCAGCACCCAAATGAAACTGGTGTGGGCCTATTTTACCTATATTGGTTTAACCCTAGCCTACACGGTTAATAATGTTCCTTATTCGGCTCTGATGGGGGTAATGACCTCGAGCCATGAAGAGCGCAGCGTGTTGTCGGGGTATCGTTTTGCCGGGGCCTTTTTAGGTGGCGCTTTGGTGATGGGCGGAACCCCCTACCTAGTAGAGTACTTTGGTCAGGGCGACGAGGCCAAAGGCTACCAGCAAACCATGTACGTGTTTGCCATCTTGTTGGTGGCTTTATGCATGGTCACCTTTTTTACCACCAAAGAGCGTATCGTCCCCACCACGGCCACCGGCTCGTTTAAAAAAGAATTTAAAGATCTGCTGTTTAATTTGCCGTTTATCATCGCGCCGTTGCTGTCGATCTCGCTGTTCTTTTTTAGCCTGACACAAACCGATGACGCCACTTACAAACTCAACCCTTGGTACTCGGGCATTGCCTGCTTGGTGGTGTTGGCGTTTACCGGTCATTTTATCCGCAAGTTAACCGGCCGGCCCGAAACCGAAACCACCCCCTCTCAGCGGGATTTAATCGACCTGCTAAGCAACAGACCTTGGTTGATGATTTTGGGTCTTGGTTTTTTTACCATGCTCTTTAATGGTATTAAGTACGTTGTTATTGCCTACTACTTTAAACACTACTTACAGCAGCCCACCCTTACCGGGGCGTACTTTCTAGCGCTGCTGATTACCTCTATTGTGGCGGCTTTAGCGTGTGGTTATTTTACTCGGTTGGTGGGTAAGAAAACCCTGTTTGCTGTGTCGCTAATCGTCAGTGCGTTACTCACCAGCGGTATTTTCTTTTTGGGCAGAGAAGACGTTACCGCCTTGTTTGTGCTTGGCTGCGCCGCTGAGTTTTTTGCCGCCTTTATGCCGGTGTTGACCTTCAGCATGTTAGGCGATGCGGCCGATTACTCTGAGTGGAAGCACGGCCGCCGCGCCACCGGATTATTTTACTCGGCTGGCAGCTTTATCCAAAAAACCGGCGGCGGTTTTGCCGGCGCACTGGTGCTGATGGTGCTGGGCGCTTACGGCTATGTTGGCACCGACCAGAGCACCATTGCCCAAGCCACCGATGGCATGGTGGTACTGATGAGCTGGGTGCCTGCCATATTTGCACTGATCTCGGTACTGCTGTTGATTGTCTACCCACTTAACACCAAGCGTATGGAGCAAATAGAGCAAGACCTCAACCTACGCCGAGCCCAAGCTGGGGTTTAAATGGCCGGCACGCTATCGCCTGGGTTGCAGGCGATAGCACTTAGTTAGCCTACTGTTCGGCGGCCGCCTTGGGTGCTTTGGCCCCGGGGTTTCGGCGCCATGCAAAGTACTGATCTAACACCTTTAATGCTTGCTCGTCCGGCACGTCTGCCACCTTAGGCTGCTGCTGAAACAGCATGACTTTTTCGGCCGTTGAGGTAAAAGCCGGCCAGTGTGTCAGCCCCTTTTGGTTGGGGTTTCCCTGTTTCGCAAAGTTGCTCCAATAGCTGGACATCGCCTCAGAGATCGCCACATCCGTCGCGCTGGTGGCTGGGTTATCGAGATCGAGATTGTTAAACATATAAGCAATTTCTTGCCCGTGGGGTGAGCCGTAGCCAAACTGCTCAGAGTCTTTTGCGTGGTTGGCGTGCTGATCAAAAAAGTACAAATAAACCGGCGCTTGGCCCTTGTGCGCTTGCAGTCTTGCCCAGCTCCAAGTGTGCCAGCCAAAAGCGGCATCGCGAATCAAATCCCGCGCGCTGCGGGTTATGCGCTCGTCGCTGATCGAGTAAGCATCCATTAGCGATGGCGCAAACGGGCCAAACCGTTTTTTTATACCGGCGACAAACTCTTTAGCGTCACTGTCCCTCACAAAGCTCGCGCCCTCATCCGAGTTATAGCCAATCAATACCGGTACATCGTTAAACTTTCCCTGCTCGTAAAGGGTGAACTGATCGTCGGGTACAACGTAGCCGTCAACAATGGGCCAGCCCCCTGGCAGTGACCAACCTTGGGGGATGAATCTCTCGGCCGGGAGTTTGCGCAACTGCTCGATCGAGGCGTGGTTAAATTGCTTTACGTAATCGGCACCTTGTTGCTCGGCCACCGCCAGCGGGATCATGTTCTCACCTGGGTAGTTGGGGGTACCAACCGGGCCAAAAGATCCGCCACTTTGTGATATCGCCTTGTGAAACAAACCCGTTGCCAAAGGCGACGCCGCCAGCATACTCACCGAGATACCGCCGGCAGATTCACCGGCGATGGTGACGTTGTTAGGGTCGCCACCAAATGCGGCAATGTTATTTTTGATCCATTTTAGTGCGGCAATTTGATCCAGCAACCCGTAGTTGCCCGACACCTTGTGGGGGTTTTCGGCCGACAATTGTGGGTGGGCCAAAAAACCCAGCTGGCCTACGCGGTAAGCAATGGATACCACCGTCACGCCTTTTTTGGCCAACGGGGTGCCTTCAAACAAAGGGTCGGACGAGGCGCCAAAGCTAAAGCCGCCACCGTAAATCCAAACCAATACCGGGCGCTTTTCATCGGCGCTTTGTGCCTCGGTCCAAATGTTTAAATATAAGCTGTCTTCACTAACGCCGCCCACTGGCTGGCCCGCTTGCATTGGCGCAGGTGCGTATTCGGTAGCCTGCCGGATACCTTGCCATTGAAGCGCAGTTTGTGGTGCCCGCCAGCGCAGATCGCCTATCGGGGGCTGTGCAAAGGGCACACCTTTGTACATCACAGTGCCGTCTTTTACCGCGCCCTGCAGTTGGCCTTGTTGTACCGTTACTTGCTCTAATGGATGAGGTTGTTCGGCCAGCAAATTAATGCCCCATAACGACACAATCACACAGGTTATAAACGTCAGGCTATGTTTCACTGCTGCGCTCCTTGGGTTGTTTCCCATTGTTGGTTTAATATCGCTTGGTAAAAAAATAACGATGCTGGCGGGCTGATCGCTATGGCGTAAATTGTTTTGCCTTCATGGTCCAGCCAGGAAACTCTGTTAAATCGGCCTGTAAAAAAACATTGGCATGGCTTTGCTGATTTTTTAACTGCCAGTCCAGCCAGCGCAACGCCATTTGCGCAAAAGAGCCGCCATTGGCTTGATCGTAGGTGCCCGAATGCCCGCCCTCCAGAGCGTTGCCAAGGGCAACCGGCACATGGTTAATGCGCTGATAATCCAATTGCGCATTGGCCGTGGCCACATCCGAATCGCCGCCCACCAAGTACACGGTGGGGCCATGCAAGTTTGCCAGCTGTTGGCGCGAGGCTTGCGCCATGGTCATATCGCCAATGCCCGAGTTAAACATCAGGTAGGTACGGGCGCGGGGGTCATCGGCCATCGCAAGCAGTTGCGCGCCACCGCAAGAATGCCCCGCCAAAGCAATGCGCTCGAGGTTAACGGCGCGGTAAAAATCACTGCCCTTAACAAGGTTCTGCTCGGTTAGCAGATCGATTGCCTGGCTCATCATGGCGTTTGCCGCTTTGTTGAGTTCGCGATCGTCAGAGCGGGTTTGCATGGCGCCCAGCGCAATCACCAGATACCCGTTCGAGGCGATCTCGGTCAGCATGCGCTCATAGGGCAAAGAGGTATCCATACAGCTGCCGTTGGCAAAAATCACCACGGCAAGCGCGCCCTCGGCCTGTACCGCTGCGGCTATATCCGCCGGTCGGTAAACAACAAAATCAGCAAAGGCGCTATCGCTGGTGGCGATCGCCTTAAAAGGTCCGCTGCCGCCGTCATCTAAACGTTTGCTTTGCTCTATGGCGGCAGCGCAGCCAGTTGCCATTAAATACAGTAAAACCGCCAGATAAACTCTCATGAGAAATTGCCTATTATTAATGGTTTTTTGCAAGCCTGTGCTTACCGCGTGTGGGTTAAAAGCATACCTCAGTCTTAAATTGTAATACAAATTAAGGCGGCAAAGAGGTAGGCGTGGCGATGCCGGCCGTTTATTTACAAGCGTTGCCAATTTTAGGTTGCTTGCCTGTGTTGTTACGTTATAACATATCTGGCTTGGGTAGGCAGTCCACCTGACCTATGCACTTTTATCGGATATCTGGAGGTTTGTGTTGCAGCGGTTTGGGTCGGTTTTAAAGGTAATGGTATTGGCTTGTTTGGCACTGCCCTATAGCGCAAGTGCTAACACTATCCGGGGTCTGGTGCAGGATGCGGCGGGGCTGCCAGTGGCCGATGCGACGGTGCAAGTTATTGGCACTCGCACCCAGACAACAACCGATGCCGCGGGTCAGTTTAGCTTGCCGCAAGTGTCCAGCACCGATGTAGAGTTGCACGTGCGCGCAGCGCGGTTTATGCATAAAAATATCCACCTGCGCGGTCACGATCAGCCACTGCGCATTGTCCTTAGTGAGTCAGTGATGGAGGTTGTCGATGTCACCGCGCTGCCTTGGCATGTCTCGCAAATTGAGTCGGCCGCGCCTGTCTCGGTGCTCAGTGGGGCCAGCTTGCGCCAGCAGCAATCGGCCACCTTGGGCGATACTCTGGCAAAGCAAGTGGGTGTCCACTCTAGCTATTACGGCCCAGTGGCAGGCACGCCCATCATCCGCGGTTTGAGTGGTCCGCGGGTGTTGGTGGCACAAAATGGTTTGGATGTTGGCGACGTCTCGCGCAGCGGGCCGGACCATGCGGTAACCGCCGAGGCAACCACCGCGCGACAGGTAGAGATTTTGCGCGGTCCGGCAACGCTGTTTTACGGCAGCGGCGCGGTAGGCGGTGTTATCAATGTGGTCGATGACCGTATTCCGCAAGACGCCGAAACCTTTTCTCAGTGGCAATTAGAATATAACGGCCGCAACCACGAGCCGGTGGTGCAGGGCAGCTTAAATGCTGCCACCGGCGATTTTGCCTGGCATGCGGACGGGTTTTGGCGCGAGGCGGATGATTTAAAAGTCCCAGGCTTTGCCAGTATTGACCCAGAACCAGAGGACAGCTACGGGCGCCTGGATAACTCCGCGTATCGCAGCCATGGCGCCACCGTTGGTGGCAGCTATTTAAGCGACAGCGGTTTTAGCGGCTTAAGTGTGGGCCGGTTAGAGCGCACTTACGGTATCCCCGGCCACAGTCACCAGGGTGTTGCTGTGCGGGCCGAGCTTGAGCAAAACCGTTTGCAATGGGTCAGCGAGTACAGTGTTGATCACGCCATACTGTCCGAGCTCCGCTGGCGTTATGGTTACACCGATTACCAGCACCGCGAGCTGGAGGGCGAGGCTACCGGTACGGTTTTTAGCAACAAACTGCACGAGGCGCGGTTGGAGCTGTTTCATCAGCCGTTTCAGCAGTGGCGCGGTGCTTTAAGTGTGCACGCAAAACGCGAAGACAGTTGGGCGCAAGGGGAGGAGGCCTTTACCCCGCCGGCAGTGACCAGCACGTTGGCGCTGGCGCTGATGGAGGAGAAGCACTTTGGCAACTGGCTGTTGCAGTTTGGCGCCCGGGCCGAGCGTGTCGCGGTGGATGCCAGCAGCGTGCGCTTAAACAGCGCCGATGAGCACACCCTATCCGATATGAAGCAACACTACACACCGCTAAGCGTATCGCTGGGCACTGTGTGGGATTTTGCCGCCGGGTATAATGTGGCCGTGTCTGCATCCCATTCGCAGCGGGCGCCATCAACCACCGAGGTGTTCTCGCTGGGGCCGCATTTGGGTGCCGGCTCGTTCGAGGTGGGGGCGCTGTTTGATGCAAGCGCCGAGCAAGCGGATCAGTGGCAAGTCAGTGACCTGCAACATTCGCTGCCGTTAGAAACCTCCAACAACATCGATCTTTCGCTGCGCAAATTCTCGGGCGATTTCGGCTTTGTTGCGGGCGTTTTTTACAATCAGATCGATCATTTTTATTATTCACGGGCCACAGGGCTAAGTGCCGATGCCGGCCACGAGCACGGCGAGCATGACCACGACGACCACGACCACGACCACCAGCACGACCACGACCCCGACCACGAGCGGCTGCCGGTGTATCACTTTACCCCCGCCGATGCCAAGCTGTATGGCGCCGAGCTCGAGGCTCACTGGCAGGTGTCGGCGCCCCTCACGCTGGGTCTCATCGCCGACTACACCCGCGCATCGCTGCGAAGCGGCGGCAACCTGCCGCGCACACCACCGCTGCGCGCTGGGCTAAGCGCCGACTACGCCGCCGCACCTTGGGCGGTTAAAACCAGCGTTAGCCACTACTTTAGCGCCAACAACACCGCCGCGCTCGAATCCCCGAGCGATGCCTACACCTGGCTGGATGCCGAGCTAAGTTACCGCATTAACCGCTTAGGCAAGGCGCAAATTTACCTGCGCGGCGACAACTTACTCAACCAAACCGCGCGGGTGCACGGCTCGTTTATCAAACACATTGCGCCGCGTGCCGCCCGCTCTGTATCGGCCGGAGTTCGTGTCAGCTTTTAACGGGGCTGAATCCCGCCGTGCTAAAGCCCGGTGGCAACGCTTGGCCCCAGTGGTTGGCTGGCGCCAAGCAATCGCACTATACTGACCTTTTGCCGACGGCGATAAGGTGAGCAACATGGACCTGGAAAAAATAGAAAAACTCAACGAGCTAAAACAAAAAGGCTTGATTGACGAGCAAGAGTACAGCGAGGCCAAAGCCAAAGTGTTGGGCGCCAAATCGGCCTCCGACCCAGTGGTTGATATGGATAATCGTACCTACAGCATGCTGTTGCACTTTTCTCAGCTGAGCGGCTACGTGGTGCCCATGTTTGGCTGGATCGTGCCTTTGGTATTGTGGTTGATCAAACGCGACGATCCCTACATTGATCAGCAAGGCCGGGTAGTGTTTAACTGGATCATCAGCTCTTTTATCTATTTTGTTATCTGTTTTATTTTGGCTTTTGTCATTATTGGCTTCTTTTTAATGGCGGCACTGGCCATCGTCTCGATTATTTTTATTGTACTGGGCGCCATACGCGCCAAAGACGGCGGCATACAAAACTACCCCATGAGCATTGGTTTTTTCCGTGTCGAGCCAACCCCCGTTGCTAAAATACAGCCGTAGGCCCAGCGCGAAGGTTGCCCCTGTACGCTGGCCACCTTAAAAGCCCGGGCCCGTAGGCGCAATAATTACCATGGCACAGCGGCGCCCGGTTGGTGTACAATCACGCCTTATTTTCCCCCGTCTTTTAAGTCCTGGTAGTCCCGCCGCTCGACAATGCCTGTGCCTTTGTCGTCTTTGGTGCGCTGCCGTTAGCGTAGGAAGTATTCATGTTTGATAAACACCAGAGCATTGCCAGTTTTGACCCCGATATTTGGGAGTCGATCGTCAACGAGAGCCGCCGTCAGGAAGAGCACATCGAGCTGATCGCCTCAGAGAACTACGCCAGCCCCATGGTTATGGCCGCGCAGGGCACTAAACTGACCAACAAATACGCCGAGGGTTATCCCGGCAAGCGCTACTACGGTGGCTGCGAGCACGTCGACATCACCGAGCAGCTGGCTATCGATCGCGCCTGCGAGTTATTTGGCGCCGTTTACGCCAACGTCCAGCCGCACTCGGGCTCGCAAGCCAACTCGGCGGTGTACGCCGCCCTATGTGAGCCGGGCGACACAGTGCTGGGCATGAGCTTAGCCCACGGTGGCCACCTGACCCACGGCGCTAAAGTGAGCTTCTCGGGTAAAATGTACAACGCCGTGCAGTACGGCATCGACACCGACACCGGCCTGATCGACTACGACGAAGTCGAGCGTTTGGCGCTCGAGCACAAGCCTAAAATGGTCGTTGCGGGCTTCTCGGCTTACTCACAGCTGATCGACTGGGCTCGGTTCCGCGAGATCGCCGACAAAGTGGGCGCCTACTTAATGGTCGATATGGCCCACGTTGCTGGCCTGGTTGCCGCCGGCATTTACCCCAACCCTGTGCCCCACGCCCACGTTGTCACCTCTACCACCCACAAAACCTTGCGCGGCCCACGGGGCGGCCTGATTTTGGCCGGCGCCGACGAAGCGCTGCACAAAAAGCTCAACTCGGCCGTGTTCCCGGGCGGCCAAGGCGGCCCGCTAATGCACGTGATTGCCGCTAAAGCCATCAGCTTTAAAGAGGCCATGAGCGACGACTATAAAGCCTACCAAAAGCAAGTGGTTGTCAACGCTAAAGCCATGGCCAAAGTGTTTATCGAGCGCGGCTTAGACGTCGTCTCGGGCGGTACTGAAAACCACCTGATGCTGGTCAGCCTGATCGGTAAAGAGTACTCGGGTAAAGACGCCGATGCCGCGCTGGGCTTGGCCAACATCACCGTAAACAAAAACGCCGTACCCAACGATCCACGCTCTGCGTTTGTCACCAGTGGTTTACGGGTAGGCACCCCCGCCATCACCACCCGTGGTTTTGGTGAGACCGAAAGCGCCAACCTAGCCCACTGGATGTGCGACGTGCTAGACGGCATAGAAAACGACAACGTCGATAGCGTTATCGCCGAGGTAAAACAAAAAGTGCTCGACGTGTGCGCCAAGTTCCCCGTTTACGGCGACTAAGCACAGACACACCACAACCCCACTGGGTTGTTATCCACAAAAAAGGCAGCCACTAAAGGCTGCCTTTTTTGTGTCGCTGGTCCCGTAAAAGCACCACACTCCCTACACCGTCGTCCCGTGCTTCGATACGGAGTCTAGCGTCTTTGAACGGACGGCTCGCTCGACTAGGCAAAGTGCCAACCCCCAAAAGCCACTAGACCCTCGGTCGAGGCCAAGGGTGACGGAGAAAGCGCCACACTCCTTACGCCGTCGTCCCGTGCCCCGACACGGGGCGACGTGCATGGACGCACTAATGTCGATGGGAGCCAAGGACGGTGGAATCGACAAGTGCATGGACGCACTAATGGCGGCGAGAGCTAGGGATAGCGGAGCCGGCCCAGCGTCATTGAGCGAACGGTTGGCCCGACGATGCAAAGTGCCAACCCCAAAAGCCACTAGAGCCTCGGTCGTGGCCAAGGGTGACAGCCCCCGCCGGCGCCAAGCGCGACGGATTAAAACCAAGCCACCGTTTTCCCGCTCCGTTCAGGCAACTTGCAGGGCCCCTAGCGGTTTTTAATTTACGGTGGGACGGTAAAGCCGGTGTTGGGGGTGAGAGTCGCTTAAATTTTAACCTTGCAACTGCCCAGTAAAGTCCCTAAAATAGCGCGCCCTTGGGGTCTGTGCGTTTTGCGCCACACCCTAAGTAAACGGCTATTGGCCTGTCTTTGCAGATGATCCATAAGCTACTCCTTGTCTTACCGGCTCGCCGGAAGGCTACAATCCGTAAGGAGCGATTAATGCGTCATTACGAAATTATCTTTATGGTCCACCCGGACCAGAGCGAACAGGTTCCGGGCATGATCGAGCGTTACACCGCGACGGTTACCGACGATGGTGGTCAGATTCACCGCTTAGAAGATTGGGGACGCCGTCAAATGGCTTACTCGATCAACAAAATTCACAAAGCCCACTATGTGTTGATGAACATAGAGTGCAGTGAAAAAGCCCTTGAAGAGCTGACCACTAACTTCCGCTACAACGATGCCGTACTGCGTAACATGGTTATCCGCGTCGACGAAGCCATCACCGAAGAGTCACCGATCGCTAAGGCCGATAAAGAAAGCCGCGAGCGCAAGCCACGCGCACCTCGTCCAGAGCGTCGTGAAGAGTCTGACGATCAATCTTCTGACGATTCTAACGAATCAACCGAATCTGCTGATTCCAAAGAAGATCAGACTACCGAAAAAGAGGGAGAGTAATCATGGCTCGATTTTTCCGCCGTCGTAAATTCTGTCGTTTTACCGCTGAAGGCACCAAGCAGATCGATTACAAAGATCTAGAAACCTTGAAAGCCTACATCACTGAAACTGGCAAAATCGTACCTAGCCGCATCACAGGTACAAAAGCAAAATATCAGCGTCAGCTTGCCAATGCGGTTAAGCGCGCGCGTTATTTGGCTCTGCTGCCGTACACGGACAGCCACGAGTAGAGGCCGACTGTGCGTGCGCTCGCAGATTTTATTATGCGCGGTCGCACACAGGCTGCAATTGTTGCACTAATTGGGCACTGGATACCATTACTGGGGCCCGCCACCGTAGCACTGGTAACACTCAGACGCGGTGCAGCCAATGGTGTGCTGATCCTGCTTTGGGCGATCTTGCCGGCGGTTGTGTTGTTATTGTTAAAACAACACAACGCACTGCTGGCGGTTACCGGGGTGATCAGCGTTTACATTGGCGCCTTAATACTGCACCGCACGGCGCTGTGGCAGTACGCTCTAATGGCCCTTGTGGCCTGCAATACTTTAGGGGCGTTGCTGCTGGCGTTACTGCAGCCAGAGGCGGTAAACCATATGCTGGCGCTGTGCACTGAGCTGTTTAAACAGCTACAGGCACAGTCCGAGCAACCACTGGGCCTACCAGTGCCCGACACCACATTGGTGTTGGCTCTGCTGGCCGCAATGACCGCACTCAGCGGCGCATTGGGGCTGATCCTAGCCCGCTGGTGGCAAGCACTACTGTACAACCCAGGTGGCTTTGCCGCAGAGTTTCGCGCTTTGCGTTTGGCGCCTTTACCGGCAACGGTATGCGCCGCAGCGGTGGCTTATTGCTACTGGCGCGGCGGCAGCACCGGCATGTGGGTATTGGTGTTTGCCCAACCTTTGTTGTTTGCCGGTATCGCCTTAGTGCATGCTTTTATTGCCGCACGGGGTATGGGGGTGCAGTGGTTGGTTATGTTGTACATCGCAATGGTGGTGCTGCAGCCGTTAACAGCACTGTTGGTTATAGTCGCATTTTGCGACACGTGGTTGAATTTTCGCGGTCGGCTTAGGCCCAAGGCGTAGCAGCCGCGCAAGTAATTAAACGTAGAGGGTAAACGAGATGGAAGTTATTCTACTCGAGAAAGTGGGTAAATTAGGTGCCATTGGCGATAAAGTCACTGTTAAGTCCGGCTTCGGTCGCAACTTCCTGATTCCGCAAGGTAAAGCAATTCCCGCTAACGAAGCTAACATTGCTGAGTTTGAAGCGCGTCGTGCCGAGCTAGAAGCGGCCGCCGCCGAGAAAAAAGCCGAAGCACAAGTACGTGCCGACAAGCTGGCCGAGCTGGCGATCGTCATCGAAGCCAACTCTGGCGACGAAGGCAAGCTGTTTGGCTCTATCGGTACGCGCGATCTGGCCGATGCCATCAGCGCCGCTGGTGTTGAGGTTGCTAAAGCCGAAGTACGCTTGCCAGAGGGTGTGATTCGCGAGCTGGGTGAGTATGAAATTGACATACAAGTCCATGCCGACATCGTTCAGGCGGTTAAAGTCTCTGTGATTGCTGAGTAACCATTACCGTTAGGTAACACTTACTCACGCTGACAAAGCGACAAAAATCGGGCACTATCAACTACCTTAATTGGCGGTTGTAGTGCCCGTTTTTTTTGCCTGCTAAACCGCGCCTATATTCTGTACTGTTTGGATCTTACCTTATGCCCAGCGACGCTCAAGCCCAATACCGCGCCCCCACCGAGTCTCAGGGGGCGCCCATGTTGCCCACCTCGGTCGAGGCCGAGCAATCCGTGCTGGGCGGCTTGATGCTCGACAACAGCCGCCTAGACGCGGTGCTCGAGATCGCCTCCGAGGTCGATTTTTACCGCGAAGATCACCGCTTAATCTTAAAAACCATGATCGCCCTGCAAGAGGACGAGCAGCCGCTGGATGCGGTGACTTTGTCCGAGGCGCTGGACCGCCACGGCGAGCTGGAGCGCGCCGGCGGCCTGGGCTACTTGGTGGAGCTGGCGGCCAACACCCCAAGCGCTGCCAACATTACCGCTTACGCGCGCATTGTGCGCGAGCGCTCTACCTTGCGGCAGCTGATTGTTGCCGCGCAAGAAATTAGCCAATCGAGCTTTAACCCCGCCGGGCTCGACTCGGACGACTTATTGCAACTGGCCGAAAAACGCGTTGCGCAAATCGCCGAAGATCGCCCCAAAGAGGGCGGCCTGCGCGAGGTTAATGGCCTACTCAAAGAAACCGTCGAGCGCATTGACGAGCTGTTTCGCTCCGGCGACGACGTCACCGGCGTCACCACCGGGCTGACCGATCTGGACAACAAAACCTCTGGCTGGCAGCCCGGCGAGCTGGTGATAGTGGCGGCGCGGCCCTCTATGGGTAAAACCGCACTGGCGTTAAACTTTGTCGAGTCGGCCCTGTTTAGCCAGCCCAAACCGGTGCTGGTGTTTAGTATGGAGATGCCCTCGGGCGCGCTGATGATGCGCATGATGTCCTCTATTGGGCGCATCGACCAAGGCCACATGCGCAACGGCAAGCTGACCGAAGAAGACTGGCCTAAACTGTCCGCCGCGGTCAGTAAAATGAAGGACAAACTGCTGTTTATTGACGACACCGCCGGCCTAACCCCGCAAGAGCTGCGCGCCCGAACCCGTCGCGTGGTGCGCGCTCAGGGCAACCCCGGGTTGATCATGGTCGACTACCTACAGCTGATGCAGGTGGCCGGTGCCAGCGAGGGGCGCACCCAAGAGATCTCCGAAATCTCGCGCTCGTTAAAAGCCCTTGCCAAAGAGTTTGACTGCCCCGTTATTGCCCTATCGCAGCTTAACCGCAGTGTCGAGCAGCGCCCCAATAAACGCCCCATGAACTCGGATCTGCGCGAGTCGGGCGCCATCGAGCAAGACGCCGACGTAATTTTGTTTATCTACCGCGATGAATACTACAACGAAGACAGCAATGAAAAAGGCGTATCCGAGCTGATCATCGGCAAACAGCGCAACGGTGAGGTAGGCACAGTGCGCGCCGCCTTTATCGGTAAATACACCCGCTTTGATAACCTCTCGGGCGAGTACTTCTCGCAGCAAGACGACTATTAATGTACAAGCCTGACAACACGCCGCGTTGTTACCCATCGCCGGGGCTACCGCTACAGCCCATTAACGGGTGGCAGAGTGCATGCGATGACGCAGTGTGTGACCCCAACAGCAAGCTGCGCTTATGCCGCTGGCACCGCGCAAAAGCTGGCCCGCAAGCCTAACCTTTTTGTTGTTTTTCCGCGTCCCTCGGGCGAATAACTTAACGCTTACCAAACGGCCTTAAACTGCACCGGTTATACCGTTATAATGCAGCTGCAAAAATGTACTTGTGCTGCCTGAGGGTGTATTATTCCGCCCCCGAGGGCGAGCTGTTGCAATCGCTTTGGGCAATTGGCAGCAAAGGTTTCGTTTCTCATGCAGGTATTCCACCATATACGCTCGCTGCGCGAGGCGTTGGCTAAAGCCCGCCGCGCGGGTAAGCGCATTGGCTTTGTGCCCACCATGGGCAATTTACACGACGCCCATTTGGCGTTGGTAAAACAAGCACAGCAAAGTTGCGATTGCGTGGTGGTCAGCATTTTTGTTAACCGCCTGCAGTTTGGCTTAAACGAAGACTGGGACCGCTACCCGCGTACCTTAGCCGCCGACTCGGCTAAACTTGAAGGCATTGCCTGCGACTTTTTGTTTTGTCCCAGCGAGACCGAAATCTACCCCAACGGCATGGATGGGCAAACCCGCGTAGTGGTGCCGGCCATGACCGACGTGCTGTGTGGCGCGAGCCGCCCCGGACACTTTGAAGGGGTCACCACGGTAGTCTCTAAGCTGTTTAATATTGTGCAGCCAGATGAAGCCGTGTTTGGAATTAAAGACTACCAACAACTGGCCGTGATCCGCCGCATGGTAGAGGACTTATGCTTGCCGGTGCAGATCAGCGCCGGCGAGATCTACCGCGAGAGCGACGGCTTGGCGCTCAGCTCGCGCAATGGTTTTATCACCAACGCAGAGCGGCCCCGAGTGAGCCAGTTGTATCGCACCCTGCACTGGGTAGGCGAGCAAATCAAGGCCGGTCAGCAAGACTTTATAGCGCTGGCCCAAGCCGGTAAAGTACAAATTACCGAGCAAGGTTTTAACGTCGATTACCTTGAAATCTGTAACAGCCGCACGCTGACACCGGCGGCCCATGACGACACCGACATTACCGTTTTAGGTGCCATCTACACCGAAAACGCCCGGCTCATTGACAACCTGTCACTCAAGCTTGCCTAAGCATCAGGTTGCCAGCGTAGCAGGGCCCAGCGGCTGCTTAATGGGCAGCTATTAAGACCGAAAAAGGAGGGGCAGATGCTCTCTACCATGCTCAAAGGCAAACTGCACATGGCCGCTGTTACTCAGGCTGAGCTGTGGTACGACGGCTCTTGCGCCATCGATGCCGATCTCGTTGAACTGGCCGGCTTGTCCGAGTTTGAACAAATTGATATCTACAACGTCAACAACGGCGAGCGTTTTACCACCTACGTGATTCTGGCCGAGCGCGGCTCGGGCACCATCTCCATGAACGGCGCCGCCGCGCGCAGAGTGCAGGTGGGTGATCGGGTTATTATTGGCGCTTACGCCCAGTACGACGCGGCCGAAATGGCCACCCACCAGCCGCGTTTGGTGTACCTCGATGAGCGCAACCACGTCGAGCGCACCAGCAACACCATCCCCATGCAACTGGTGTAAACCCAGTACAGGGCAGCGCCTGCAACCCCGTGTTGCTTACCGCGCTGCCCGCTACGCCTCTTGCCCGCCCGCCGGGTAAGGGCGCCCCCGCCAGCGCCTTTTGCAAACACCCAGCGCCAACGCAAGCTTAAACCCAAGTCCGCTACACACCGTTATTTACAGCGCAATATCATGCGCCAAATGGGCCGATAGCGCTTATTCCCACCGGCAGGACAACGTTGTCTCTGGCGCGATCGCCAGATGGCTGTTAAGCTCTAATGACAATGACATAACAGCACCCACGCGCGGAGATAATGTGTATGACCGAGCAAATTTACCCCGTATCGGCCGAGCTGCAACGCGACGCCCTGATCAACAAAGAGCGGTATCAAGAGCTTTACAAGCAATCCGTTAACGACCCAGACACCTTTTGGGCCGAGCAAGCCGAGCAATTTTTAACCTGGCAAGAAAAATGGCACACCGTCAGCAAAAGCGACTTAAACAAAGGCGAGGTCGCCTGGTTTTTGGGCGGCAAACTAAACGTTAGCGTCAACTGCATAGACCGCCACCTGGCCACCCGTGCCGACCAAACCGCCATCATCTGGGAGGGCGACGACCCCGCCGACGATCAGCACATCAGCTACCAGCAGCTGCACACCGAGGTCTGCCGCTTGGCCAACGTGCTGCGCCAGCGCGGGGTAAAAAAAGGCGACCGTGTTTGCCTGTACATGCCCATGATCCCCGAGGCCTGCTACGCCATGCTCGCCTGCGCCCGTATTGGCGCGGTGCACTCGGTCGTGTTTGGTGGCTTCTCGCCCGACGCCCTCAGAGATCGCATCAACAATGCCGACTGTCAGGTACTGATCACCGCCGATGAAGGCCTGCGCGGCGGCAAAAAAGTCCCGCTAAAAGCCAATGCCGACAAAGCCCTGGCAAACTGCCCCAACGTGCACACCTGCTTGGTGGTTCAGCGCACCGGCGGCGACGTCGGCTGGAACAACGACATCGACATCTGGTACCACGACGCGGTAAAAGCCGCCCCCGATCAGTGCGAGCCCGAGTGGGTAGACGCCGAGCACCCGCTGTTTATCCTGTACACCTCCGGCTCCACCGGCAAGCCCAAAGGCGTACTGCACACCACCGGCGGCTACTTACTGCAAGCGGCCATAAGCCATAAATACGTGTTCGATTACCGCGACGGTGAAGTCTACTGGTGCACCGCCGATGTGGGCTGGGTCACCGGCCACACCTACATTGTCTACGGCCCCCTCGCCAACGGCGCCACCAGCTTAATGTTTGAAGGCGTGCCCACCTACCCAGACGCCTCGCGCTGCTGGCAAGTGGTCGACAAACACAAGGTCAACATTTTTTACACCGCCCCCACCGCGGTGCGCGCTTTAATGGGTGCAGGCGACGAGTTTGTCACCCGCACCTCGCGTAAATCGCTGCGCATTTTAGGCAGCGTGGGCGAGCCCATTAACCCCGAGGCGTGGTTGTGGTACCACCGCGTGGTAGGCGAGAATCGCTGCCCCATCCTAGACACCTGGTGGCAAACCGAAACCGGCGGTCACATGCTGACCCCGCTGCCCGGCGCCACCGACCTTAAACCTGGCTCCTGTACCGTACCGTTTTTTGGCGTGCAACCGGTCATCATGGACACCGAAGGCAATGAGGTCGAAGGCGTCTGCGAGGGCAGCTTAGCCATCAAAGCCAGTTGGCCCGGCCAGTTGCGCACCGTTTACGGCGACCACCCGCGCTGCATCGAAACCTACTACTCAACCTACCCCGGTTACTACTTCACCGGCGACGGCGCCCGCCGCGATGCCGACGGCTACTACTGGATTACCGGCCGCGTTGACGACGTGCTAAACGTCTCTGGCCACCGCATGGGCACCGCCGAGATCGAAAGCGCACTGGTGCTGCACGACCAAGTGGCCGAGGCCGCCGTAGTCGGCTACCCCCACGACATCAAAGGCCAGGGCATCTACGCCTACATCACCCTCATGGAGGGCATCGAGCCCAGCGACGAGCTGAAAAAAATCCTAATACAGCAATGCGTACAAGAAATTGGCGCCATTGCCCGGCCCGATATTATCCAGTGGGCGCCCGAGCTACCCAAAACCCGCTCGGGTAAAATCATGCGCCGTATCCTGCGTAAAATTGCCGCCAACGAGCTGGACAGCTTGGGTGACACCTCGACCCTCGCCGACCCAGGCGTGGTCAATGATCTGATCGAGCATCGCGTTAAGCTCTAGCCCGAAACAAACGCTGTAGCGCCACCGGCGTCGCAGCGTTTGTCCTCTTCTGCCAAACTGGCATAATGGCCGCTACGCGAACAACAGTGCAGCTGCTATGAACGACAACGAGCTTTTCCGCCAACAAATGCAAGACGTTAAGCGCTTTAAGGTTACCCCTAAAGTAGCCCTTAAAAGCCAGCGCGCTACCGACGACGCCCTAAGGCAAAGGCGCGCCGCTGCCCAAGCCATTACCGAGCAAGACACCAACTTTTTAAGCGCCGACTACATCCACCCCGTAGCCCCGCTAGACGTGCTCGAGTTTCGCCGCCACGGCGTACAGCACGGCGTTTACAAAAACCTCCGCTTAGGCAAATACAGCATCGATGCACGCCTAGACCTACACCGCCTAACCGTCGAGCAAGCCCGCGCCGCGCTGTTCCAATTTGTACGCGACTGCCTAGAGCACGACATCCGCTGCGCCCTCATCACCCACGGCAAAGGCGAGGGCCGCGAACAGCCGGCCCTGCTAAAAAGCTGCGTCGCCAGCTGGCTGCCCTGCATCGACGAAGTACTCGCCTTTCACTCCGCACAAAAACACCACGGCGCCAGCGGCGCCACCTACCTACTGCTTAAAAAAAGCAAGAAAAAAAGCCACGAAAACTGGGAGCACCACGCCAAACGCCGCTAGCCCATACCGTGCCCCGACACGGAACGACGTGCATGGACGCACTAATGCCGACCCAGCGTCTTTGAACGAACGGTATAAACCATCAGGCAAAGTGCCAACCCCAAAAGCCACTAAACCCTCGGTCAGCGCCAAGGGTGACGAGATAAAACCCAAAGCCACTAGACCCTCAGTCGGCGCCAAGGGCGACGAGATAAAACCCAAGGCCACTAAACCCCTGGGCTAATCCAAATGCGCCGGCCATAAAATCTCGACTTTAACCCCCGTTAACACAAAGTGTAAATACCGTTGAGTTTGTACCAATGTGTACATAAACTGTAAGGGTCAACCCAGCCATAAGGGGCATCGCCATGACCGAGCAGGCCACCCACATACAACCCGCACAGCTATCGCTTGTCGCGCTAAAGTTGTTTTTTGCCATTGGCGATCAGTGGCAACTAACCGACGAGCAGCGCCGCGTCTTGGCCGGGCTTGGCTCGCGCTCTGGCCTGCACCGTTGGCGGCAGGCCAACGAGGCCGGCAAAGCCCTTAACTTGGGGCGCGATGCATTAGAGCGGCTGTCGTACATCGCCGGTATCTACAAAGCCTTGCAGCTGCTGTTTAGCGAGCGGCAAGCTTGGCGCGAGTGGGTACACAAACCCAACCGCGATTTTGGCGGCCAATCTGCCCTCGAGCGAATGCTGGCCGGTAATGTGTTAGATCTAGCCGTAGTGCGCCAGTACCTAGACGCCCAGCGCGGTAGCGACTATGACTAATACCGCACCAATCAACGCGCAAACCTACCGATTGGTACCCAGCCATTTTCCGCCCATCCGCCTTTTTGAAGACCTGCTCGACCCCGCCGAGCTGGACGCTGCCTACGCGCTCGAGGGCCTCACCAACCCGCGCCTGCGCCAACAAGCCGGCGACATCAGCCTAGTAGCGCCACTCGATCGCGTTACCGGCCAGGGTACAAGCGCCATCATGGCCGCCTTTACCCATCTGGGTGAGCCCAGCCGCTTTAGCGATGGTCGCTACGGGATTTACTACGCCGGGCTGGATCTAGACACCGCCGTGATCGAGTCGCAACACCGCCGCGCACACTTTTTACAAGCCACTAACGAGCCCGCGCAAGTGCTCACCATGCGCTGTTACCGCTGCCAAGTAGACGCCCAACTGGTGGATGCCCGCGCACTGCACGAGCTGCACCAGCCCGACAATTACAGTCCAGCGCAAGCGTTTGGGCGTCGCCAGCGCGACGCCCAGCAATGGGGCATTTTGTACCGCTCGGTGCGCAATCACGGCGGCGAGTGTGTTGCCATACTGCGCCCGCCAGCGCTTGTGCCACCGGCCAACCAATCCATCCACCTACAGTTTCACTGGTCGGGCACCGAGTTTAGCGCCGTAACCCAAGTGCGCGAATGGGGCCGCTACCGCCACTGGTCATGAGCATAAAAGGTTTAAGTGCATTGCTAACGTTGCTCGGTTTGGGCTGCTGGTCAACAAAAAATCACCTGATAAAACCCTAGCTCAATAGGGTGATACCTTAATTTTGGCAGGCGCCGATTTTTATGGCACTATTGGCAGGTTGAATTAAGCGCCAAAGGGCGCGCCGTAATAATAAGGACTCGCTGCATGGAACTTGGCGACGCGCAAACGCTGCGTTTAACCACACTCGAGCTAATCGCTTTTTGGGAGGGCGCGATAAACGCCAGTGTGCTGGTAAAACATTTTGGCATCTCCCGCCAACAAGCCAGTAACGATATAAAGCGTTACCGCGAGCTGGCCCCTGCCAACCTTTATTATTGTGCATCGGCTAAAGCTTTTGCGCCGCTAGGCAACTTTAAACCAATACTTATCTCCGCCGGGGTAGAGCAGTACCTAACCTGGCTTGGCCAGCCCAGCTCAGCCGCCATTAAAGATGTTTTACCCATACACACGCTAAAACTCCCCGCGCGCCCGGTCACCGCCGGCTTAATGCGCGCCTTGGCGCAAGCCATTCGCCAGCAGCTGCGCCTCGAGGTCGATTACGTCTCCCTCACCAACCCCAACCGGCAGGGCCGAGTCATCGCCCCGCATGCGCTTATTCAAACCGGCTTGCGCTGGCACCTGCGCGCCTGGTGCGAAGATAAAAAACAGTTTCGCGATTTTGTCCTCAGCCGCTTTCGCGGTGAGGCAACCTTATCTGGCCCCGCCACCCACACCGCCGCGCAAGACGCCGTGTGGAATACCCAAATCACACTAACCTTCGCGCCCGATCCACGCTTAAACAAAGCGCAACGCGAGGTGATCGAGGTCGACTACCAAATGCAAAACGGCCAGCTCAATATTCAAACCCGCGCCTGCCTCGCGCAATACCTATTACAAGAAATGCGCATCAACACCAAGGTATTAGACGGAATCCCCGAAGCTCAGCAACTGGTGCTGGTCAATTTAAATGACATAAAACAGTGGTTGTTTTGATTTTTAGGGCCAAGTTAGACCAAAAGCAGTCAAAACCGTCAAGTGGCTTGTAGGGTTATTTGTACAGTGTTGTGTGGTGGGCTTGTATTGATAAGATAAAAAGCAATAAAAAACGGAGCTAAGTAATGGACGATTTTTCACCATCCGATTTAAAAACGATTTTGCACTCCAAACGAGCCAATATTTATTATTTAGAAAAGTGCCGGGTCATGCAAAAAGATGGTCGGGTTCTATACCTGACCGAAGCAGAAAACGAAAATCAATACTGGAACATCCCCATTGCCAATACCACCTGTTTACTGCTTGGTACAGGTACCTCCATTACCCAAGCGGCTATGCGCATGCTGGCTCAGGCAGGAGTCTTAGTAGGCTTTAGCGGTGGCGGCGGCACTCCATTGCTGATGGCAACAGAAATAGAATGGCTGTCGCCACAAAGTGAATATAGACCAACCGAATACGTCCAAGCTTGGCTAAGCTTTTGGTTTGACGATCAAAAACGTTTACAAGTAGCCAAACACTTTCAGCAAGCTCGTTTAAGTTTTTTAGAAAATCTGTGGGCAAAAGACAAAGACCTAAAGTTAGAAGGTTTTGACAGCACCCAAAGCAATATAAAGGGCCTGCTTGACTCCTTCAGGCCAAAAGTAGAAAAATCGCCAACGGTCGGAAAGCTCCTGCAGCTCGAGGCAGAACTCACTAAAAAGCTCTACAGAATAGCCGCTACAAGCACTCGCCAAGAAGGTTTTACCCGCGAGCGTGAAGCCACAGACAAAGCCAATGCCTTTTTAAATCACGGCAACTACCTTGCTTACGGATTAGCCGCCAGCACACTGTGGGTGCTGGGCATTCCCCACGGCTTTGCCGTCATGCACGGTAAAACCAGACGTGGTGCACTAATATTCGACATAGCCGACTTAGTTAAAGACGCCATCATCCTGCCTTGGGCGTTTATCAGCGCCAAAGAAAACGCCACCCAGCAAGAGTTTCGCCAGCAGTGTTTACAAACTCTTACCAAACACAAAGCGTTAGAGTTTATGTTTAATGAGGTAAAGAATGCCGCACTAAAGATTTCCGGCAATAGCACAAAAGGTGACCAACAATGATGGTCACCTTTGTTTCCCAGTGCGAGAAAAAAGCACTTAAAAGAACAAGGCGCGTGCTAGATGCTTTTGCTAACCGTATTGGCGACAATACTTGGCAAACCGTCATTACCGAAGACGGGCTTAAGTCCGTAAGAAAGTTACTCCGTAAAACCGCAAGTAAAAGCACCGCTGTAAGCTGTCACTGGATACGTACACGTTCACGCAGTGATTTGTTGTGGGTGGTAGGTAATAAAAGAAAGTTTAATGAGCAGGGCATAGTACCGGTGAATTTCACCGAGGGTGATATGGAGCGATTTATAGACAAAGAGAAGTGGCAAAGTTTAGCATTAATAAAAAATGCCGTAGCTATAGCTGCATTATTCCACGACTTTGGTAAAGCCAATATTTTATTTCAGCAAAAACTAAGAGGTGACGGTAAAAATAAATATGAACCTGTACGACACGAATGGGTGTCGCTAAGGCTTTTCCAAGCGTTTGTTGGTGAAAAAAGCGATGAGCAATGGCTAGAAGCCTTAACTGAAATAGATAAAAACCATAATGATGAAGTATTCCAAGATGGAATTAGCACAGGTGAAAATAACCCTTTAGCTGCGTTACCGCCTTTTGCCCAACTCGTGGGCTGGCTAATTCTTAGTCATCACAAACTACCTTTTGTGCCGCATTGGAAAAAAGGCTTAAAGTCTGCAAGATCCCCAGCAGAGCTAATTGCAAATAAAATAACACCTTTGGAAGCTTGGTTTGCTACAGAGCTTAAAGCACATTGGAACTCTTATAATTTTTGTGATGCAGATAGCCAAAGCTTATTGGTCGACAATTGGACTTTTCATGCAGATGGTTTGCCTTATAAAAGCACTAAGTGGCGGCTAAAAGCTATTAAGGCTGCTGACAGTGCGTTACAGAATATTCAGCAGCAAGTCCGTAGCAACATACTCCACGATGAATTATTTACCAGCCATTTAGCACGCATGATTTTAATGTTGGCAGACCACCATTACTCTGCAAAAGAAGAGCCTACTAAAGAATGGCAAAGTCCTAATTATGCGGTATATGCCAACACCAACCGTGAAACAAAAGAGTTAAAGCAACAGCTTGATGAGCATTTAATTGGCGTATCAAAACATGCGCTGGATATTAGCTCTGCTTTACCAAGGCTGAAAAGCAGTTTAGAAGTAATCGAAGATAATATTTTTTTGAAAAGCACCAAAGTACCTAATGAAAAATTTGCTTGGCAGGTTGCAGCACAAAAAGAAGCTAAAATACTCAGTGAGTCCAGCCAAAAACAAGGTTTTTTCGGCATTAATATGGCCTCAAC
>Ga0209075_1000587_pt1 | contig 35586 bp, 28 predicted proteins | sample Stecom2011_FD_187523 | JGI IMG/M metagenome (GOLD analysis project Ga0209075, IMG submission 187523) | Agricultural soil microbial communities from Utah to study Nitrogen management - Steer compost 2011 (SPAdes) (version 2) | ecosystem: Environmental > Terrestrial > Soil > Agricultural land...
CTGGATTATCAGCAACGCCGGCGACAAAAACATCAGCCGTTGCAGTTAAACCCCGTTGAGTCTGGTTTGGCGTTCGAGTCAGCCAAGGCGCTGATCGGCCATAAAGCCGGACGTCACTATCCAGCCCCGCTGGCCGCTTTTGCCGCAATCCAAGAGGGGGCCAGTCAATCTGCCCCTGGGGCGGCACAAGCCGAGTTGGCGTATTTTATTCAGGTGGCGCAAACCGATGCGGCAAAAGCCTTAAGCGGATTGTTTATTACCGATCAAGTCGTGTCAAAAAAAGCCCGCCAATGGGCGGCGCAAGCCCCTGTTAAAACCGCTAAGTTGGCCGTGGTTGGCGCCGGCATTATGGGCGGTGGCATCGCCTGCCAAGCGGCCGTTAAAGGGGTGCCGGTGGTGCTTAAGGACATTCACCAGCAGGGTTTAGATCTGGGTTTGCAAGAGGCCGCCGCTGTGCTGGGGCGTCGGGTCGAGAAAGGTAAACTTACCGTGGCCAACATGGCCGGAGCGCTCGCTCGTATTCAAACCACCTTGAGCTATCAGCCGTTGGCCGCAGCCGATTTGGCGATCGAGGCGGTGGTAGAGGACGCGGCTGTCAAGCAGGCCGTGCTGGCCGAGATTGAGGCGCAGCTACCCGACACTGCTGTGCTCAGCTCCAACACCTCGACCATTTCGATCACCGAGTTGGCCGTCACACTGAAGCGGCCCGAGCAGTTTTGCGGTTTGCATTTTTTTAACCCAGTGCATGCCATGGCGCTGGTAGAGGTGATTCGCGGCGCCCAAACATCCGACGATACCGTCGCCCGCGCGGTGCAGTGTGCCACGGCTTTGGGTAAAAAAGCGCTGGTGGTTAACGACTGCGCCGGTTTTTTGGTTAACCGGGTGCTGTTTGCGTATTTTGCCGGTTTTGCCGGCCTGCTTGATGAAGGCGTGGATTACACCCACATCGATGCGGTCATGGTGCGCTGGGGTTGGCCTATGGGGCCGGCCCACTTGTTGGATGTGGTGGGGTTAGACACCGCCGCGCACGCCGAGGCGACCATGGCCGGGGCATTTCCCGAGCGAATGGGGCGCGCCACTGCATCGCCTATAGCAAGAGTGTATCAAGCCGGTTTGTTGGGGCAAAAAAGTGCCAGTGGTTTTTATAACTACAGCAAAGACAAGCGTGGCCGAGCACAAAAAACAGCCAACCCCGAGGCGCAAAAACGCTTGCCCGCGAGTTTGGCCAATCAACCCGACGATCAGACGATTGTGTTGCGCATGATGGCGCCGTTGGTGAATGAGCTTTGTCGCACTTTGCAAGAGGGCATCGTCGGCTCGGTCTCTGAGGCCGATATGGCGATGGTTTACGGTTTGGGGTTTCCGCCCCACAGAGGCGGCGTGTTGCGCTGGGTCGATAGCGTCGGGACGCGGCAGTTTTGCCAACAGCTCGACGAGCTACGTCAGTACGGCGCTCTGTACCAAGCCGAGCCGTTACTGCAACAACTGGCCGAGCAGGGCGCAAGTTTTTACGCCCCCGCAAGCCATACCACAGTTTAAGGAGACTCTCGGTGATCACACAATCTGCTTTAACATCACGCTTGCAGCCGCGAGATCCGGTGATTGTCGATTTTGCCCGCAGCGCCATGGGCCGCTCAAAAGAGGGCTGTTTTCGTCATGCCCGCGCCGACGATATCTCGGCCGCGCTGGTGCGAGGCTTGTTGGCGCGCAACACGGCGCTGGACCCGGTAGAGATCGACGATGTTATTTGGGGCTGCGTGCTGCAGCGCGACGAGCAGGCGTTTAACATCGCCCGCTACATTGTTTTATTGGCCGGTTTGGATCACTCGATACCGGCGCAAACCGTCAACCGCTTGTGCGGCTCCTCGATGGCCGCTTTGCACACCGCCAGCGCCAATATCTTAGCGGGGTTGGGCGATGTGTACTTGGTGGGCGGCGTCGAGCATTTGGGGCACTTACCCATGTACGAGGCGATGGACCCCAATCCTTTGCTCGGTTTAAGCGTTGCCAAAGCCGCTGGCAATATGGGCTTAACCGCCGAATATTTGGCCCAGTTGCATGGCATAAGCCGCGAGGCGATGGATCAGTTCTCGCTGCGCTCTCACCAGCTGGCCGATAAAGCCCGTCGCGAGGGTGAGTTTGCCCGCGAGATTATTGCGGTTGCCGGCCATAGCGCCGATGGCGCGCCGGCGATGATCAGCGAGGATGAAACGATCCGTGCCGATACTACGCTCGAGGGCTTGGCGGCACTGAAACCGGTGTTTGATCCGGTCAATGGCAAAGTCACCGCCGGCAGCTCGTCGCAACTATCCGATGGCGCCTCGGCCATGTTGCTGATGTCGGCCGAGCGCGCAGCAAGCCTGGGCTTAACCGCTCGGGCGCGCATTCGCTCGCAAGCGGTGGCCGGTGTCGATCCATCGATAATGGGCTATGGCCCAGTGCCGGCCAGTCGCAAAGCGCTTAAAGCCGCCGGGCTCAGCACCGCCGATCTCGATCACATCGAGCTTAACGAGGCTTTTGCCGCGCAGGTTCTGCCGGTGCTGAAGGATTTAAACCTGTTACAAGATATGGATGAGCGGGTCAACTTACACGGCGGCGCTATTGCCTTGGGCCATCCATTTGGCTGCTCGGGCACACGCATTACCGGATCGCTGTTAAGTGTCTTAGAGGCGCGCGATGCCACCGTTGGCCTGGCCACCATGTGCATTGGTTTGGGGCAGGGCATAGCCACCGTAATAGAACGAGTTTAATGCGCTCGGTTGTGTCTGCCACAGTTGTGCCTGTTAGAATGGATGGTTTTTTACCCCAGCCACAACCACAACCACACGCCGTGTTGGAGACAGCCGCACTTTGAAGATCCACAGAGTTTTAAACCTCGATGCCTTTTTAGCCGACGCGGGCCCGCAGTTGCTTGCTGGCCAACTGCGGGCGCTGCAATTTGATCACCATGCTTATTATTTGCCAGAACCCAAAACACAACCCTTGCTGGCGGTGATCTGCGGTACGCCGGACGACTTACAAGGCGTTATAGTGGCCGCGACAGACACGGCCACACAACTGTTACGTACGAGCCCCGCAAGCGCCCAGTTGAGTTGCTTGGCAAAAAAGCTCGCCGCACCAGTGCTGGATCTAACCGCTGCCGTAGATTTAATTCCGGTAGCTGTGCCCAAGCCTTGGGGGCGCGAGATCTGGTATACCGGCATCGAGGTGCGCGCTCAGGCAGAGGTGGGCAGCCAGTCGCTAAGCACACCTTTACCTTGGTTGCTGTCGTTGTTGCCCGAGCGTTTTTCCGCCGGCGCAGTGCAAGCGTTGACCCTGTTAAAAGTACTCGATCCACTGCCGGATGAGGTGTTTGGCGATCTCTACTTTGAGATGCACGAGCGCAAGCAAGAGGTCTATGTGGTGACTCATGTTGACGCCACGGCTTGGCCCGATGGAGTGGGGGGCATAAGGTTTGGTTTTTGCCCCACCAAGCGTGCCGAGTTTAACGGCGACGATGATTTTAAGCAGGCCTACCGCGAGGCGGTGCGTCACTACGAGCAAGTGCGGCGCCGCATAGACGCACAGCTTGATACACTTAAACAGGCCAAGGGTTTAGACGTTAATAGCCCTGTGAGCCCCGCGCAAACACGCCGCTGGTTACGCGATCTGGACGCGGCGTTGCTGCAACAAGAGCAGCAGCGGCGCCATCACATGGACAGCTTTGCTCGGGTGTTGCCGCTGCGTGTCGGCGATGTGGTTAAGGTGCCCTGCTATACGCCACACTCACTGCTGCATGGGGTGCGTACGGTAGAGTTTCAAACCCCTGTGTACGAGCGTAAAATTTTAGCTTTTGGGCAAAAAGTATTAACGCAATCGCAGTGGGATACCGATGCGGCGCTGGCGGTTATTAACCTAGAGTGCCCACCCGAGACGCTAATAACCCCGGCTGAGCAAGCCGGCGAGGGAATCGTTAAAGAGCAAATCGTCGACTTTGACGATTTTTCGGTGTGGCGCCTGCGCGCGCTTAGCGCCGGTGAGTACTCTCTAACCGGTACCGATGTGTATCAGTTGGTCATGGCGGTGACCGGTGAGCAGAGCGTAGCGGGGCGTCCATTAAACCCCGAGCAAGCTACGTTGATCGCCGCTAATGCCCGCCCTGGCAGCTCGATTTATCTAGAAAAAGGCGCCGTGGCGTTGCTCGCCAAGCCCATTCTGCGAAATTGATTGGATTCGCTTGTTGAACCTCGTCCAGTACTGTGGCAAAATCACCACCCTTCTCACAGCAGAGCAATGGCTTTTTAGGTTTTTAAGATAAAAATCAAAGGCTTGCGGGGTTTTAGCTGATTGTGAGAAGCACGCCCTTGGGCGATGCGGTCGTGGTGAAATTGGTAGACACGCCAGATTTAGGTTCTGGTGCCGCGAGGTGTGAGAGTTCGAGTCTCTCCGACCGCACCAAACAATGAAAGACAATAACGACTTCCTAGCGGAAGCGCTATTTAACCGATGTGAGAGACATCGACGTTATTCACGAGGAAAATATGCAGGTTTCAATCGAAACGACTTCTGGCTTAGAGCGTCGCCTGACGGTCGGCGTACCCGCCGATACGGTAGAGGGCGAAATTGAAAAGCGTCTTAAAGATGCCGCTAAAAATATTCGTCTTAACGGTTTCCGTAAAGGCAAAGTACCAATGAAAGTCGTTAAGCAGCGCTATGGTGCTGGCGTTCGCCAAGAGGTAATAGGTGAGGTGATCAGCCGCTCCTTTTACGAGGCAGCGCAACAACAAGATCTGAAACCTGCTGGCCAGCCGAGCATCGAACCCAAGCAAATGAGCGAAGGGAAAGATCTTGAGTTTGTCGCTACCTTTGAGGTCTACCCCGAGGTCAGTTTGGGCGATGTGTCGGGCTTTAAAGTGACCCGTGAGTCGGTTGAGATTAGCGATGAAGATATCGACAAAATGATCGAGACTCTGCGCAAGCATCAGGCGACCTTCGAGGTTGTTGAGCGCGCATCGGCCGATGGCGATCAGGTAAACATCGATTTTACCGGCACCAAAGATGGCGAAGAGTTTGACGGCGGCAAGGCCGAAGGGCACAACCTAGTGCTGGGCTCCAACGCCATGATCCCAGGCTTTGAAGACGGCATTGTCGGCATGAAAGCCGGCGAAGAGAAAACCATTAAGGTAACCTTCCCAGACGACTATCAAGCAGAAGAGCTAAAAGGCGCTGAGGTTGAGTTTGCTATAAAAGTAAACAGTGTGTCCGAGCAGGTATTGCCCGAGCTTAAAAAACCTTTCTTCCAAACCTTTGGTTTAGAAAAGGGCGGCATCAAAGCCTTCCAGAAAGAAGTTAAAAGCAATATGGAGCGCGAGCTGAAAAACACCCTGAAAAGCAAAGTAAAAGCTCAGGTGATGGATCAGTTGTTCGAAAGCCATGAGGTTGAACTGCCGAAAGCCTTGATCAGCAACGAGATCGACGTGCTGCGCAATCAAATGATGCAGCGTTTTGGTCAGCAACCTAAAGGTTTTGACGCCAAGTCGATGCTGCCAGATAACATGTTTGAAGAAGAGGCAAAGCGCCGCGTTGCGCTGGGTTTAATTGTTGGCGAAGTGGTTAAGTCTGCCAATATTAAACCAGAGGCCAAAGCCGTGCGCAGTATGATCGAAGAAATTGCCGGCACTTATGAAGAGCCGCAAGAGGTTATCGATTATTATTACAGTCAGCGTCAAATGTTGGCTGGGGTTGAGTCGGCGGTGCTTGAAGACCAAGTGGTCGAGTATATTCTCGACCAAGCTGAGGTCACCGAAACCACCGCAAGTTATGATGAAATCATGCAGCCCAAAGCTGAAAGTTAATTCAGTTTGGAAAAAAATGCCGCGAGGCGCTCGTTTCGCGGCCACTCTTCCTATCGTTTCTTTTATGGTGCTGGCAAACAGTTCCATCACAGGTTAAGCTCCCACTATCTCATTTAATGGCGGCGTAACGCCGTGTTTGTGACACTTCCAGAAGAAGGTATGAAGCACAATGTCCTACCCGCAATCAGATCGTAATAGCCAAGGGATTATCACAGGCGCGCTAGTGCCTATGGTCGTCGAACAAACCGCACGGGGGGAGCGTTCGTACGATATATTCTCACGCCTGTTAAAAGAGCGTGTGATATTTCTTACCGGCCAAGTAGAAGACCATATGGCCAATCTGGTGTGCGCCCAGCTGTTGTTTCTCGAGGCCGAAAACCCAGACAAGGACATCCACCTTTACATTAACTCCCCCGGTGGTTCTGTGACCGCCGGCATGTCGATCTACGACACCATGCAGTTTATCAAGCCCGATGTCAGCACTATGTGCATGGGGCAGGCTTGCTCGATGGGTGCTTTTTTGTTGGCCGCCGGTGCCGAGGGCAAGCGTTACTGTTTGCCTAACTCGCGCGTAATGATTCACCAGCCCAGCGGCGGTGCGCAGGGGCAGGCCTCAGATATTCACATTCACGCGCAAGAGATCCTCAAGATTCGTGAGCGCTTAAACAGTATTTTAGCCAAGCACACCGGGCAGAAACTAGCCCAGGTGGAGCTTGACACAGAGCGTGATAAATTTATGTCCGCTGACGAGGCAAAAGAGTACGGCATTGTCGATTCGGTTGTGTCGAGTCGGGTTGAGTCTTAATTCACCCCACGAGTAAACTATGGCTTTGGCGAATTAATATCTCGCAGGGGCTTGAAAATTTAGAGTAAAGATCGCATCTTTACCATATAGGTTAACAATGGGAGTGGTTTAATGACCGATCACACCGGTGATAGCGGCGATAAAAACGGCAAACTGCTGTATTGCTCGTTTTGCGGTAAGAGCCAGCACGAGGTGCGCAAGCTAATTGCGGGGCCGTCTGTGTTTATATGTGACGAGTGTGTCGATCTGTGTAACGATATCATTCGCGAGGAAATCCAAGAGAGCGGCGTCGAGGGTCAGTCTGAAAAACTGCCTAAACCAGCTGAGATCTCTGCCATTCTTGATCAGTACGTTATTGGTCAGAAACGGGCCAAAAAAGTCCTGGCGGTAGCGGTTTACAACCACTATAAGCGTTTGCGCGCCGGTGGCAGTAAAGACAAAGACGCCGTCGAGCTGGGCAAAAGTAACATTCTGTTGGTGGGGCCAACCGGTAGCGGTAAAACCCTGCTGGCCGAGACCCTTGCGCGCTTGCTCAATGTGCCTTTCACCATCGCCGACGCCACCACCTTAACCGAGGCCGGTTACGTGGGTGAGGATGTTGAAAACATTATCCAAAAGCTGCTGCAAAAATGCGATTACGATGTCGAAAAAGCTCAGCATGGGATCGTCTACATCGATGAGATTGATAAAATCTCACGTAAGTCAGACAACCCTTCCATCACCCGCGACGTATCGGGTGAGGGCGTGCAACAGGCGCTGCTCAAGCTCATTGAGGGCACGGTGGCATCGGTCCCCCCGCAAGGCGGACGCAAGCACCCACAGCAAGAGTTTTTGCAGGTAGACACTGGCAATATCCTGTTTATCTGTGGCGGTGCATTTGCCGGCTTAGATAAAGTGATTCGCGAGCGCTCTGAGCGTGGCGGTATCGGCTTTGGCGCCGAGGTTAAAAGCAAAGACGACGGCAAAAGCTTTGGCGACACCCTGCACGATTTAGAGCCCGAGGATCTAGTCCGTTATGGTCTTATCCCCGAGTTTGTAGGCCGTTTGCCGGTTATCGCCACACTCGATGAGCTCGATAGTGATGCCTTGGTAGAGATTCTGGCGTCACCTAAAAACGCGCTGACTAAGCAGTACCAACGTCTGTTTGATATGGAAGGCGTAGAGCTGGACTTCCGTCGCGATGCGCTCGAGGCGGTAGCACGCAAAGCCATGGAGCGCAAAACCGGCGCCCGCGGTTTGCGTTCGATCTTAGAGTCGGTGTTGCTCGACACTATGTATCGCATTCCTTCGGAAGAAAACGTGAAAAAAGTGGTTGTCGACGAAAGCGTCATTATGGGCGAATCTGAACCATTATTGGTGTACGAGAACAAAGAGCCGGCGGCTAACAAAGTAGCCAAAAAAGACTGACTCAAGCGAAAACCGCTGCAAAACTAGTCAAACAGGGTGCTTTTAGCACCCTGTTTGCATTTTTATCCTCTGCTATCTTGTAATTTCCCTACTGCGACCCCAGTCTTATGATGTAAGGCGAATTTAGCCCGTTGTATTCAGACCATTAGGGGGTCTCTATGGACCAGAATGAGCAAGTAGTTAAAAACTCCGATTTACCCTTGTTGCCATTGCGGGATGTCGTGGTTTATCCGCACATGGTGATTCCCCTGTTTGTCGGTCGGCAAAAGTCAATCGAAGCGCTCGAGAGCGCCATGCGGGCAGACAAACAAATCGTTTTAGTGGCGCAAAAAAATCCCAGCGATGACGATCCAGCGCCCGATAGCCTGTACCAAGTGGGCACACTCGCCACCATATTGCAGCTGCTAAAGCTGCCTGACGGCACCGTTAAAGTATTGGTTGAAGGGGTTGAAAGAGCCTCGATCGACAGCGCAGAAGAGGTTGGCGGGCATTACCGCGTCTCCGTGAGCGTGTTCCCCGAGCAAGCATTGGTCAGTGAAGAGGCCGATGCCGTCATTAACGTAGCCCGTGATCACTTCGAGCAGTACGTTAGCCTGTCGCGCAAGGTGTCCTCAGAGGTTATGGGCTCTCTTGGAGGGATCGATGACCCGAGCCGCTTTGCCGATACAGTGGCGGCGCATATGGCCCTTGAGCTGGAGCAAAAACAAGCGGTGCTCGAGCTGACCGACGTGCGTTTGCGCATCGACCGCTTACTCGAGCTGATGGATGAGCAGATCGACTTGTTGCAGGTCGAGAAAAAGATTCGCGGCCGCGTTAAAAAGCAGATGGAAAAAAGCCAGCGCGAGTATTATCTCAACGAGCAAATGAAGGCGATCCAAAAAGAGCTGGGCGATGGCGAAGAGGCCAACGAGGCCGATGAACTAGAGCAAAAGATAATCGACAGCGGTATGACCGGCGAGGCACAAGAGAAAACCCGCGCCGAGCTAAACAAACTAAAAATGATGTCGCCCATGTCCGCCGAGGCCTCGGTGGTGCGCGCCTATATTGATTGGATGATCAAGGTTCCATGGAAAAAGCGCAGCAAGGTGCGCCATGATTTAGCGCGCGCCGAGGCGGTGCTCGAGAAAGACCACTATGGGCTCGAGGAAGTTAAAGAGCGCATTTTAGAGTACCTGGCGGTACAAAAACGCGTTAAGAAAATCAAAGGTCCAATTCTGTGCTTGGTGGGGCCGCCCGGGGTTGGTAAAACCTCTTTGGGTGAATCGATTGCCCGAGCCACCAACCGTAAGTTTGTTCGCATGGCCCTTGGTGGCGTGCGTGACGAGGCCGAGATCCGTGGTCACAGACGCACCTATATTGGCTCTTTGCCCGGTAAGTTAGTGCAAAAAATGGCCAAGGCTGGGGTTAAAAACCCATTGTTTTTGCTTGATGAGATCGACAAGATGGGCATGGACAGCCGGGGTGATCCAGCCTCAGCGCTGCTAGAGGTGCTCGACCCTGAGCAGAACAATCACTTTAATGACCACTATCTAGAGGTCGACTACGACCTGTCGGATGTGATGTTTGTCTGTACCTCCAACACCATGAACATCCCCGGCCCGCTGTTGGATCGGATGGAGGTGATTCGGATTCCTGGCTACACCGAGGAAGAAAAACTTAACATTGCTAAAAAATACCTTATTCCTAAACAGATAAAAGCCAACGGCCTTAAAGAAGGCGAGATGTCGATCGACGACGAGGTGATTCGCGACATTATCCGCTACTACACCCGTGAAGCGGGTGTGCGCGGGCTCGATCGTGAGATTGCCAAGCTGTCGCGCAAGGTGGTTACCAAACATGTGCGCGACTCCAGCAAAGACACTGACACCATCACCGCAGACGCCTTAGAGACTTTGCTGGGCGTGCGTAAGTTCGATTTTGGTCGCGCCGAGGATGACGACCAGATCGGCCAAGTCACCGGGCTTGCTTGGACCCAAGTAGGTGGCGAGCTACTCACCATCGAGGCCAGTGCGGTAAAAGGCAAAGGACGCATCATAAAAACCGGCTCGCTGGGGGATGTTATGCAGGAGTCTATCCAGGCGGCCATGACGGTGGTGCGCTCGCGTGCCCAGGTGTTGGGAGTCGCCCCCGACTACCACGAGAAAGTGGATATTCACATTCACGTGCCCGAAGGGGCCACACCGAAAGACGGCCCTAGCGCCGGTGTCGGTATGTGTACCGCGCTGGTGTCGGTATTGACATCCATTCCGGTTAAGGCCGATGTTGCCATGACCGGTGAGATCACTCTGCGCGGCGAGGTGTTGCGTATCGGTGGGCTGAAAGAGAAGTTGCTGGCGGCGCACCGTGGTGGGATCAAAACGGTGGTGATCCCGGCTGACAACGAGCGGGATTTGAAAGAGATTCCAGATAAAATTAAAGCCGACCTGAACATCCGCCCGGTTAGATGGATCGATGAGGTGTTGCAAATTGCATTGGTGCACACCCCAACACCCCTGAGCGATGAAGAGTATCTGGCGTTGCAACAGAAGGCGGAGCAAGCCGCCAGTGGCAGCAGAATCAACACTCACTGAGGCAAATAGGTGGGTTGTGACGATTGTTACTTTGGGTAACCTGATGCGTCTGGTAACAGACAGCTTGCCTAGAGAGCGGTGGTTTTGCTCAAATAGCAGGCAATTGTGGAATACTTATAGCGATTGTCACAGCCCAGCCTTGACCCGACCCGAGCCACTTGGTATAAATCGCAGTTCAACAGAAGTGGTGGTGCGGGACGGGTTTCGGTGAGCCGCTGATGCCAACAATCAATAAGCACTGCGCAACTATCAACGCTAGTTCTGGAAATAAATTAAAGGGGTTTTAACGTGAATAAAACTGAGCTGATCGAAGTCATCGCCGCATCTGCGGACATCTCTAAAGCTGCAGCAGGACGTGCACTGGACGGCGTTATTGATGGCGTTACTGACTCGCTGAAAAAAGGTGAGCAGGTAGTACTGGTAGGGTTTGGTACCTTCTCTGTAAAAGATCGTGCTGCACGCACTGGACGCAACCCACAAACTGGCGCCGAGATCCAAATCGCTGCCGCCCGTGTGCCTAGCTTCAAAGCTGGTAAAGCTTTGAAAGACGCTGTCAATTAAGCTCAGTATCGCTTTAATCGAAGCCACGTTGGTGCTTTCAAAATAAAGTGGCAACGTTAAAAAGGCGCATCCAAGATGCGCCTTTTTTGTGTATAGACATAAAAACTGCACCCGTTCAGGAGCTAAAAGATGTTGCAAACAATGCGTGATAACTCAAAGGGAGTTGTCGCCGGATTCTTAGTCGGTTTATTGGTTATTATCTTTGCCCTTACGGGAGCGGAAGCTCTTTTCTCTGGTGGTAGCAAATCGCAAACGGTCTTGACGATAAACAGCCAGGACATTTCCGAGGTCGATATTGCTCGGGCGATCGATCAGCAAAAGCAGCAACTGCGCAATCGGTTTGGCGACTCAGTGCCTGACGACTTTCTTAGCAGCGAGAATTTACGCCAGCCAGCCATCGACAACCTCATTCGCCGCACATTATTAACCCAGGCGGCAGAGTCAGCCGGAATGACCATTTCCGACGCTCGATTAAACAGCGTGATTACCTCGATCTCGGCGTTTCAAGACCTCGACGGAAAGTTTGACCCAGATCGTTACCAGCAATCGTTAAGAATGCTGGCTTACACCCCAGCCTCCTACAAGCGAGAGCTGACACGTGATTTAACGGTGAATCAATTGGCAGGAGGTGTTTCTGAAACCAACTTTGCCACCGCCGCCGAGTTGCAGCATGTGTTTGAGCTGAACAATCAAACCCGTGACTTTAGCTTTGTCACCTTTAGTGCCGAGAAATTGATGCTGAGCATCGACATAACCGACGGCGACATCGAACAGTTTTATCAACAAAATACCGAGCAATTTACGGTCGATGAAATGGTAACCGTTGAATACATCGATTTAAGTGTCGCCCAATTGGCCTCGGATGAAGAGATCGATGAAGAGGTGTTGCGCAAGCAATACCAAGAGAACATCGCCGATTTTACCCCTTCCGTGCAGCGCCATGCCGCGCATATTTTACTGCAAGAGGCCAGTGATGAGTTGCTCGCTGAGGTGCAAGAGAAAATCGCCAGTGGCGAAGATTTTGCCACATTGGCCACCGAGTACTCGGACGATCTGGGCTCGAAAGGCAACGGCGGTGATTTAGGGGTCTCTAGCGGTGACAGTTTTCCCGATGAGTTTGAACAAGCACTTGCCTCATTGGCAGTGGGCGAAGTGTCCGCGCCCGTTAACACAGACGCTGGTGTCCACTTTATTAAACTGCTCGATGAAACTGGCGGCGAACCCACCAGCTTTGAGGAGCAAAAACAGCAGCTGGCCGCGCAGACAAAACGCATTGCCGCCGAGGCCCGCTTTGTCGAGCTGTTAACCCAGCTTGAAGATTTATCCTACAATGCCGAGAGCCTTGCCAATGTTGCCCAGCAGTTGGACATAGAGGTGGCCCAAAGTGAGCCATTTTCCCGTACTGGCGGCGCCGGTATTGCCGCTTTTGGTGAGGTGGCAAAAGCCGCCTTCAGCGAAGAGGTGTTAACCCACGAAAACGCCAGTGAGGTTATTGAGCTTGCACCTGACCGGGTGGTGGTGGTTAAAAAAATCGCCCACGAGCCCAGTTTTGTTAAGCCACTAACCGATGTTAAAGATGAGATAGCCTCGATCTTACGCCAAGAGAAAGTGGCCAGCCTATTGGCTGATAAAGGCCAAGCTCTGCAGCAACGGCTCAGCCAGGGTGAAAGCTTGGCTGAGTTGGCCGCCTCCGAGGGGCTAGAGGTTACCGAGCTTAACAACGTCGAGCGCGGCGACATGGAGCATTCGCGATCCACCGTTGCCTTTGCTTTTGGTATGGCACGCCCCCATAAGGGCGAGATCAGCGTCGATGGCTTTGGTGCCAATAACGAGTACACAGTAGTGGCGTTAAGCGCTGTACACGCGCCGCAAGACGAGCTGCCAGAGTCAGAGAAAATAGCCATGAGCCAAGGCTTGGCCAACTTATTTGGCAGCGCCGATTTTGCTTCTTATCAAGAGTTTCTTGAAGATGCAGCCGCGATAAAACGCTAAATCACTCCGCGTTGCCCTTAAGATAACAAAAAGGCCGATCTGCTAGATCGGCCTTTTTGTTATGCACGTTTGCGCTAAAGACTTAACCTATTGGTTGTTGCCTAAGGGTATCGCTGACAACACTGTTTATGGATTGTGGTTGTTGGCGTGGGAGCGGTTGCGTCCGTTCTCTTTGCAAAAATACAGCGCCTTATCGGCACCTTCAAGCCAGCTTTGTGTCGAGCTAATAGACTCGTTAAGTTGTTGTACACCGAGGCTGATGGTGATTTTAACATCGCTGGTGGCGGTAGCCACCGACTGCGCCTGAACCGATTTGCGCAAACGCTCGGCAAGCTCGAGCGCGCCTTTGGTGTCGGTGTTGGTTAAAATAATACCAAACTCTTCGCCGCCGTAACGGCCGGCAATATCCGTGTCACGTATTTTCTGGCGCAAGCACTGGCTGACACGGCGTATCACATCGTCACCAACGGTATGGCCGTAGGTGTCATTAACCCGCTTAAAGTGGTCGATATCAAATAAAATTAACGAGCAGGGGATCTGGTAGCGATCAAAACGCTTGTACTCTTGGCTCAGGCAGTGCTCCCAGTGGCCGCGGTTGTATAAGCCGGTTAAATGATCGATCCGGCTCAAGCCCTTTAAGCGTTTGTTGGCGTCGATTTGCGCCAGTTTGTTGATCGCGGTATCGGTCACATCATAGACGATCAGGCAGATATGACCCACCTCGCCATGGGTATCGGCCAAGGGTATTAGCGTGGTGTTTTGGTACATATACCCAGCGCTGCCGGTAATAGGCCGATAATGGGGAAACTTAAATAAGTGAGGACGCTGCTCCCAGGTGGTAAAGGTTGCACTTTGCAGGACAAAAACCGGCTCGGCTTTACGCCGAAACCAATCCTCTGACAGCTCTGGGAACAGCTCAAACAGATTGTTCTCGAGCACCTGCTCAGGCGCCTTGCCGCTGTGGTTTTGCATAAACTGGTTCCACAAAGCGACATTGTAGTGCGCGTCCAGCACCACCAGCCCGACATCGATATTCTGTAAAATATCCAGCAGCCAGTGAACGTCTTTAAGGAAGTGGCCTACATCATTGCTTGTGTGCGCCATAGCCTGCCCAAAGTGGATGTTAATCGATCAAGTAATCAAGCTTTTGCAATAAACCGCCAATGCAATTTTCACTGATAACCAGTAATAGATCGCAATTGACCTTGTGGTCTTCGATAGTGTAATTGATCTCGATGACAAGCGCATTTTGCCAATTTAACTCACGCTCTTTAAGGGTTTTGGTCAGATCGAGGTGCTCACCCAATAAAATAGGTGGCCCCAGGCTAAAATGGGTGTCGAGCTGAGTTGCAAGGCTGTGTAAGCAGGCGCCGCCCAGTACGTTGGTGGTGTCCATCAGCAGCTCATTGCGAGCGCTGGCCTCAGCGTTAGCGTCGTAGCGTAATAATGTGGCCAAATCGCGATAATCGGTGCCGTTAAAAATCAGTAAGGCCTCGCCCGCGATACCGCCACCGATAAAGCCTTGGCACACCCCCGAAAGCTGTTGCTCGCCACTTTGTTCAGCCTGCAGAGACTGCAGCAGCATAGCGATGTCATTGGGCGTTAGCAGGCTAACCCGAGGGATAGACAAAACCACAAAAACGTCCAGCAAGCGGGCCAGATGGTCGGCGGACTGACCCATAGCCACATTGGCTATTTCCTGCAGGCAGTCACGCTGGCTTTCGGTTAAAAGGCTGGCCGTCATGTGTGGGCTCTTTTAGGGTGTCACTGCTGATCGTATAACCGTTATATAACAGGCATTGTGTACGCTTGGCGCCTATTAATGCTAGCATTTTATGCCGCTGGCTGTCTGCCTTGCGGTCTGATTCATCTGTAGCATGAGTGAACCTGACACGCGCTATTGTCAGCGCCTCGAGGCCTCGCTACACTCAAGCGCTGTCGATTCTGCCAAGTCGAGCTGCAAACGGCTAATGCGCGTTTTAAATACCCGTTATTTGTGGCTCAAACCCATGTGTTGCGGGCTTAATTTTTGTGCAAGCGGCAAGCCGTTGCCAACCAAGTATGGCTAATACGCCTTTAGTTCGGAGAGCTAACAATGAAGTTTCCCATGAGGGTCATCGTCTCGCTAAGTCTGAGCCTGCTGGCTTGCAACGCTTTGTCGGCCGATGTCACAAAAGAGGTTAACGTGATCAAGTCCCATGCTTTTGCCGAGCATGGCGAGCCCAAGTACCCAGCCGATTTTAGCCATTTTGACTATGTAAACCCCAATGCCCCCAAAGGGGGCGAGCTGTTGCTGGCCACCACCGGTACCTACGACAGTTTTAATCGTTACGCATCCCGTGGCGATGCCGAGATCAACAGTGAGGCCTTTTACGATCCTCTAATGATTGGCAGTGACGATGAGCTTGGGGTTGTGTATCCGCTGATTGCCGAGAGCCTAGAGTACCCCGAGGATTACACTTGGGTTGTGTTTAATTTAAACCCCAAAGCACGTTTTCAAGACGGTGAGCCGATTACCTCGGCCGATGTGGTGTTTACCTTTAACAAGTTTATGCAGCAGGGGGTTCCGTTTGTTAAAAATTACTACAAAGGTGTTCAAGAGGTCACAGCACTAAACCCGCACAAAGTTAAATTCAGCTTCAGCGAAAGCAATCGTGACTATATCTCTGCGCTGGCCAGCTTTAAAATTTTACCCAAACAATACTGGGGCGAGCGTGATTTTAGCCAGCCGCTTAACGAGCCCCCGTTGGGCAGCGGGGCTTACACCGTAAGCGATTATAAAATGGGCCAGTCGGCAACCTATGAGCTGATAGACGATTACTGGGCGGCCGAGCTGCCAAGCCGCAAGGGGTTACAAAACTTTAAACGTATTCGCTATGATTATTATCGCGATGACACTGTATCGCTCGAGGCCTTTAAAGCCGGTGAGTACGACTTTCGGCAAGAGAATGTTGCTAAACAATGGGCAGAGGGCTACAAAGTGCCCGCTGTTAAAAATGGCACTATTGTAAAAGAGCAACTGCAGCACGAGATTCCGCAGCCCATGCAAGCTTTTGTGTTTAACACTCAGCGCGAGCCTTTTAAAGATCGCCGGGTGCGCCAGGCGTTGAATTATTTGCTGGATTTTGAGTGGCTCAATAAAAACTTATTTTACTCTTCTTACACGCGCAACAGCAGCTATTTTGAGAACACTTCTTATAAAGCGCAAGGCAAACCCGAGGGGCTCGAGCTAGAGATACTGTCTCAATATAAAGAGCAATTACCCGCCGAGGTGTTTGGTGCTATTTGGCGGCCCAACAAAACCCAAGGCGATGGCAATATCCGCAGTGAAATGCGTCAGGCGCTAAACTTGCTGAAAGAGGCCGGTTGGGAGCTTAAAGATCAAAAGCTAAGCCACGTTAAAACGGGCAAACCTTTCTCTTTTGAGATGCTGCTTTATACCCCTACCATGGAGCGGGTGGTGTTACCCTTTAAGCGGAATTTAGAGCGTATTGGGATTGAGCTTAATATTCGGATGGTGGACTCCAGCCAGTACCTAAACCGTTTGCGCACCCGAGACTTTGACATTACCGCGCAGGGTTACAGTGCCTTGCCTTACCCCTCCTCAAACATGAAGCTTGCGTGGCACTCAGAGTATATAGACTCCACCTACAATCAGGCGGGAGTGAGCAGCCCGGTGATTGATGCTCTGTTGCAGCAGATAGAAAAATCCCAGCAGGATGAAGAGCGTTTGCAGGCGTTAGGTCACGCCTTTGATCGGATTGCTTTGTGGGGCTTTTATGTGATTCCTCAGTGGCATTCAAAGAGTTTTCGCATTGCCTACTGGAACAAATTTTCGCGCCCAGACACACGACCTAAATACGCCATCGGGATTGACAGCTGGTGGTATGACGCGGCTAAAGCCGGCGCATTAACCCGTAAATCTAACTAGCGTTAGTTGTAGAGGACGTTAGCTTTGGGCGCTTATGTTGTTCGTCGGTTGTTATTAATCATTCCCACACTGCTGGCGATTATCACCCTTAATTTTTTTATTATCCAAGCCGCCCCTGGAGGCCCGGTGGATCAGGCCATTGCCAATATGCTGGGCATGGGCGGGGCGAGCCTTACCCGCGTTAGTGGCAGTGTTGGCGACTCGGATGCCGGCGGCATAGCGCAGCAAAAACAAGGCTCGCGTGGCTCAAGAGGGTTAGACCCCGAGGTCATTGCCGAAATTGAACAACAATTTGGTTTTGATAAACCATTATTACAGCGTTATTTTATCATGCTGGGCGAATACCTCAGTTTTGATTTTGGCACGAGCTTATTTAAAGCCAATAGCGTATTAGGTTTGATTGTTGAGCGTTTGCCTGTGTCCATCTCGCTGGGGCTGTGGAGCACTTTAATTATCTACTTTGTCTCTATCCCATTGGGGATTCGCAAGGCGATTAAGCACCACGAGCCTTTCGATGTCTGGACCAGTTGGGCGGTGGTGATCGGCAACGCCATCCCTGGGTTTTTATTTGCCATTTTGCTTATTATCGTATTTTCTGGCGGCAGCTATTTAGATTGGTTTCCGCTGCGGGGGTTGGTGTCGTCTAACTTTTCTGAGCTTACTTGGTATCAAAAAATAGCCGATTACTTTTGGCATTTGACGCTGCCCATTTTGGCTTTGGTCGTGGGCGGCTTTGCCACGCTTACCATGCTGACTAAAAACTCATTTTTAGACGAGATTAATAAACAGTATGTGATTACCGCCCGTGCTAAAGGCGCCGGCGAAGCACGAGTTTTATACAAGCATGTGTTTCGCAATGCCATGCTGATTATTATTGCCGGTTTCCCTGCGACCTTTATCAGTATGTTTTTTACCGGCTCACTGCTAATTGAGGTGATCTTCTCACTAGAGGGTTTGGGTTTGCTGGGGTTTGAGTCGATATTGCAACGGGATTATCCGGTCATGTTTGGCACCTTGTATATTTTTAGTCTATTGGGTTTGCTGATTGGTATTGTCAGTGATTTGGCGTACACCTGGGTTGACCCCCGCATTGATTTTGAGTCCCGTTAATCTCATGAGCTTGATAACTTTAAGTCCTATTAACCGCGAGCGCTGGCAGCGTTTTAAAAACAACCGTCGCGGTTACTACAGTTTATGGATATTTCTTGGCCTGTTTGGGGTGAGCTTGCTGGCCGATGTGGTTGCTAATCGTGTACCGCTTATGGTTCAGTTTCAGGGGCAGTGGTTTTTTCCGATCGTTAACGAGTACTCGGAGCTGGACTTTGGTGGCGATTTTGACGTCGCGGCGGATTACCGCGATGATTACATTGCCGAGCTGATCAACCAGTCGGGTTGGATGTTGTGGCCGCCCATCCGCTTTGATTATCGCGCCATCAATTACCATCTCACCACGCCGGCGCCAAGCCCGCCCAGCACCGATAATTGGTTGGGCACGGACGATCTAGGCCGCGATGTACTGGCACGGCTTATTTACGGGTTTCGTATCTCGGTTATTTTTGGCTTGCTGCTAACCTTAGCCACCTCTGTGGTGGGGATAACAGTGGGCGCCCTGCAGGGGTTTTACGGCGGTAAGGTTGATCTTATCGGTCAGCGCTTATTAGAGGTTTGGTCCAGTGTGCCAACTCTGTTTGTACTGATCATTATTGCCAGCATGGTGCCGCCAAGTTTTTGGATTCTGCTGGCCATCCTATTGGTGTTTGGCTGGATGTCGTTGGTGGGGGTTGTGCGGGCAGAGTTTTTACGCGCAAGAAACTTTGAATACGTATTGGCGGCGCGCTCCATGGGCGTTTCTAACCGTGCCATTATGTGGCGCCACTTACTGCCCAATGCCATGGTGGCCACCATCACCTTTATTCCATTTTTACTGGTGGGCGCAGTAACCAGTTTAACCGCGCTGGATTTTTTAGGTTTTGGTTTGCCGCCCGGGTCGGCCTCTTTGGGCGAGATGGTAAGCCAAGGCAAAAACAATTTACACGCCCCTTGGATAGGCTTATCGGTGTTTGTCACCCTATCGTTATTGTTAACCTTATTAGTGTTTGTGGGCGAGGCGGTGCGCGATGCCGTCGACCCTAATCGCACCCGTTAGAGTGATTATGACAAAGCCTTTACTGACTGTAGATAACCTTACCCTAAGCTTTATTGGCGCCCCCGAGCCGGCCGTGGCTGGTGTGAGTTTTGCCCTGCAGCGGGGCGAGGTGTTGGCACTGGTGGGCGAGAGCGGCTCGGGCAAGTCGGTCACAGCACAATCTATTTTACGCCTATTAAACCCAAGCGCTGTGCGCTATGACAGCGGTCAAGTTCTGTTTGCTGGGCAGGATTTACTGCGCGCCCAAGAGCGCCAATTAAATAAAGTTCGCGGCGGCGCCATCGGCATGATCTTCCAAGAGCCAATGACCAGTTTAAACCCGCTGCAAAGTATCGAAAAACAATTAGCCGAAGCGCTTTATTTGCATAAAGGCATCGGCTCTGATGCGGCGCGAGCGACGGTGTTACAGTGGCTGCAGCGGGTTGATATTCGCGATGCCGAGCAGCGTTTACAAGCTTTACCCCACCAGCTCAGCGGCGGTGAGCGCCAGCGCGTAATGATTGCCATGGCCCTTATTAACGAGCCGGATGTGCTGATTGCCGATGAGCCCACCACCGCGTTGGATGTAACCGTGCAGGCACAGATACTGCGCCTGTTAAAACGCCTTCAGGCCGAGCTGGGTATGGCGGTTTTGTTTATTACCCACGATCTGGGCATTGTGCGCAAGTTGGCCGATCGGGTGATGATCATGCGGCGCGGCAAAATTTTAGAGCACGGTATGACCCACGAGGTGTTTACACACCCTAAAACCGACTACACCCGCCAGTTGCTGGCCGCCGATCCGGGCGCACCTCCGGCCCCTTTGAGCGATTGCAAACCCTTGTTGGCGGTGGAGGACCTGCGCACTTGGTTTGCTTCAAGTTCTGGTTTGTTTCGCCGAGTAAAAAGTTACGTCAAAGCGGTGGATGGCATCAGCTTTACTTTGTCTGAGGGCGAAACCCTGGGCGTGGTGGGCGAGAGCGGCTCGGGCAAAACAACCTTGGGGCGCTCGGTGTTGAAGTTGATCCAGTGCCAAGGCCGTGTGCATTTTACCTTTGTCAGTGGCGAGCAATCGCGCAACTTGTTGCAATTAAGTGCAAAGCAAATAAAGCCGCTGCGGCGTCATATTCAAATGATTTTTCAAGATCCGTTTGCCAGTTTAAGCCCGCGGTTATCGGTGCTGCAGATTATTGCCGAGGGTTTAAAAGTGCACGAGCGCCACACCAAGGCTGAGCTGGAGGCGCGAGTCATTGAGGTGATGCAGCAAGTGCAGCTCGACCCCGAGGTGCGTCATCGCTATCCAAACGAGTTCTCCGGTGGCCAAAGGCAGCGCATAGCCATTGCCCGTGCGCTGATTTTAAAGCCGCGGCTTTTGGTGTTGGATGAGCCTACCTCGGCGCTGGATCGCTCGGTGCAAAAAGACATTTTAGATCTGTTACAGCGCTTGCAGCGCGAGCATGGTCTGTCGTATCTGTTTATCAGTCACGATCTCAGCGTGGTCCGCTCCATGTGCCACCGCATTATGATCATGAAAGACGGTAAGGTGGTAGAGCAAGGCACCGCCGATAGTATTTTTAATGAGCCACAACAGCCTTACTCTAAAGCTTTGTTAGCGGCGGTTAATGACCCTTTGTAACGTCGACAAACAGTGTCAGTTGCTGGCCCGGGTGGATGTACTTTTGACTCGACACTTTATTCCAGCGGGCAATGTCGCCAATACTGACGTTAAAGCGGTTGGCTATTCTTGCCAGTGAATCGCCGTCTCTGACCTTATAAGACAGCTTACGCACCATGGCATCGTTTTCTTTTGCTTGGCTCTTGGCCGTTGTATTGCTCCAAACGGTTAACTGTTGCCCCGGTTTAATGGTGTCCCGTGGCGACATGCCGTTCCAGCGCGCCAGCGAGCTAACACTGACTTGGTGTTGATTGGCAATGCGCCAAAAGCTGTCGCCTTTGCGTACCGTGTAATTGATTTTTTTGCCTTGCTTGGCGCCGGATCGGTTTTGAGTGTTTATGCGGCGCTGATGTGCACTTAACTTGTAGTGGTCGGCATCGGCGCTGGCGCTTGGGATCAGCAGTTGATCGCCGGCGCGAATCTGCGATGAGTGCAGTTGGTTGGCACTTTTTAACGCCTCGACACTGGTGTTGTGGTGATTGGCGATCCGGATAAGACTGTCACCTGAGCGGATTTTGTAACGCTCCCAGCTGATGCGCTGGGAGGGCGCCACATCTTTTAACGCTGCGCTAAAGTTATCCGCGTGAGTGTGTGGAATCAACAATTTATGGGGGCCGGCCGGATCGGTAGCCCAGCGGTTAAAGCCCGGGTTTAGCAGATACAGCTCTTCCATGGTGATATCGGCTAATTGCGCTGCCTGCGCCAAATCAATTTGCGAGCCCACATCAACGGCGACAAAGTAGGGCGCGTTGGGGATTTTAGGCAAGCTTAGGTCAAACTCTTTAGGGTTGGCCACCACATGGGATAACGCCAACAGTTGTGGCACATAGGCTTGGGTTTCACGGGGTAACTTGAGGGACCAAAAATCGGTGGGCTTACCAGCACGCTGATTGGCTTTTATGGCCCGTAATAAACGCCCTTGCCCGGTGTTATAGGCGGCAAGCGCCAACAGCCAATCGCCGTCAAACAGTGTGTGCATGCGTTTTAAATAGCTAATGGCGGCGTCGGTTGAGGCAACCACATCGCGCCGTCCATCGTACCACCAGTTCTGTCTTAGGCCGTAATCACCCGCGGTGCCCGACATAAATTGCCACATGCCCGCGGCGGTAGCGTGGGAGTAGGCAAACGGGTCAAAGGCACTTTCAACCACTGGCAAGAGGGCAATCTCTAGCGGTAGACCCTCTTGCTCTAAGCGTTCAACAATATAATAAAGGTAGCGATGGCCGCGCTCAAACACACGGTCGATGTACTCGGGGTGACTGGCGTACCAGCGCTCGTATTGATTGGTACGATTGTGATCTATGTCATTAAATACAAACCCAGCGCGTAAGCGATCGAGCAGTGTTGCCTCGCTTGGGGTCGGCTTGTCGGCGACAATGGGCGGTGCACTAACCGCCACCGGTTGAGTGACTTCCAAGGGGTCCTCGGCGGCACCAATCGGCTCTTGGAACTCTTCTTTTTCGGCGAAGATGCTGCTGCATCCGCTCGATATTGCCGACACTAAACACATTAAGATAATACGAGATACAACAGTCATTGAGTCACTTTGCGGTTACGCGTGCATGGATCACGCTTGGCCTTAGCCTATTATTCGCGCGAAATTCAGCCGATTCTAGGTCTTTGAGGCGCACGGGTCAATTGGGGCGAAAGTTGTCTTTCCAACCCCTCAGGGCGGCAAACACCTCTACTGTGCTCGCCAGGGGTTGCCCGCTGTGGGCTCTCGCGCTGGCCATTACCGAGGCCTGATGGCAACGCAAAAAAGGGTTTGTGGCAAGCTCGGTGGCAAGGGTGCTGGGCACGCTTGACTCACCCCGTTGCCGCAGTTGCCGCACAGACTCTAAGCGCTCGGCGATGGCGGTGTTATGTGGCTCGACCGCCGAGGCAAAGGCCAAGTTGTCTTGGGTGTACTCGTGGGAGCAATACAGTTGCGTGTTGCTGGGCAGCTGCGCCAGCGTCAGCAGCGAGGCAAAGAACACCTCGGGGGTGCCCTCAAACATACGGCCACAGCCGGCGGCAAACAGCGTATCACCGGCGATCAGTATGCCCTCGGGCTCGGGGCAGTAATACACCAAATGATCAAGGGTGTGGCCCGGCGTGGCGATTACTTGCCAGCTGCTGCTGCCCAGATTAAGTGTATCGCCGTTGTATAGCGGCTGCGTCACCTGCGCAATGCGTGCGCTGTCGGGGCCATACACAGGCACTGGCTGCTGCTGTAGCAAACCGTCCACACCATCGGTGTGATCCCCGTGGTGGTGGGTCAACACAATACCGGCAAGCGTCAAGTCGTATTGTTTAAGAGCGGCAAGCACAGGGGCCGCATCGCCCGGATCAAAAATATACGCATCTGGATGTTCGGCATCAGGCTGTAGCAGCCAAAAATAGTTTGTTTCAAGCGCCGCTAGGCGGTAAATTTTCATACTCAAACTCCGTTAACTTCATTGCGCGGGCGAATACTGGTACTTTATCAGTCTAACAGGACGATTATACCGTGGAGGAGTGTGTGCTGAAGCAGCTACGAAACACCATCAAGTTGCGCGGTAACGTACGGCCTGCTACCGAGGCGGTACCAGCATTGACCGACTGGTTCGCCACGGCGCCGGGGCAGGCGTTACTGGCTTGTGAAAAAGATGATATTGATCAAGCACTTGCTTGCTTGTTCGGGTATCATTTGTGCCAGCTTAGCGTGGCCCGCGGCGTGCACTTAACCGATAACAGCCGTATCGCCCATACCTTTGCGCTCAACCCTTGTGCGACGGCCGGCGGCCTCGAGGTTGGTTGCTGCGACTATGGCCGACTGCCGCTGGCGCCAGAGTCAGTGGATGTGTTTGTGTTGCACCATGTGCTGGATTTTAGTCAAACCCCGCACCTGTTGCTGGCCGAGGTGGCGCGAGCCACCATTGCCCGGGGCCATATCGTCATTGTGGGTTTTAACCCGTGGAGCATTGGCGGGGTGCTGCGGCGGTTGCGCGGATGGTTTACTCAGGCACCAGAGGCTCGTTTGCAAAACTTGCGCTGGGGCAGGTTACACGATTGGTGCAAGCTGCTGGATTTAGTGCCGGTTAAGGTTACTCGAGGTCAGTTTTGGCCGCGCTCAAAAAACAACCCGCGCACACTCGAGTCATGGATGCGGCGTATCGGCGCTCCTTGGGGTAATTACTACGCGGTCACGGTTCGCAAAGATGTACCCGCGGTATTACCGCTTAAACCGCGCTGGAACAACGTCGAGCTAAGAGGCTTTAGCGCGGCCTCAGTGGCAAGTAAAGTAGGGCGCAGCTCTAAACGTATAAAAAACATTAACAAGTAGTGGTAGATAATTGAAAACTATAGAAATATTCACCGACGGTGCCTGTCGGGGAAACCCTGGTCCAGGGGGCTGGGGGGCACTGTTGCGCTTTCAGGGGCAAGAGAAAGAGCTGTTTGGCGGCGAGCCAGACACCACCAACAACCGTATGGAGCTGACGGCGGCCATCGAAGGTTTAAAAGCGCTTACCGAGCCGTGCGAGGTAGTGCTGACCACCGACTCGCAGTATGTACGCAAAGGCATTACCGAGTGGCTCGAGGGCTGGAAGCGCAAAGGCTGGCGCACAGCGTCTAAAAAGCCCGTTAAAAATGTCGATTTATGGCAGGCGCTGGACCAGCAAAGCAACCGGCATAAGGTCGATTGGCGCTGGGTTAAAGGCCATAGCGGGCACGCCGAAAACGAGCGTGCCGACCAATTGGCCAACCGCGGTATCGACGAGCTGCGCTAATGGCGGCAAATACCTTTAATTACATTCTTTTGCAATAGGTTGCTATGAACACACCGGACCATACCGTTACCCGCCAGATTGTGCTCGATACCGAAACCACCGGTCTTGAGTCAGCCCAGGGCCACCGCATTATCGAGATCGGCTGCGTCGAGGTGATCAACCGTAAGTTAACGGGTAAACATTATCATCAGTACATAAACCCCAAGCGCGACATAGACGCCGGAGCGATGGAAGTGCACGGCATCAGTCAAGAAATGCTCGCCGATAAACCGGTATTTGCCCAAATACGCGATGATTTTATGGCGTTTATCGCCGGCGCCGAGCTGGTGATCCACAACGCGCCCTTTGATATTGGGTTTATCGATGCCGAGCTGCGTCGCCTAGACTCGCGGCACAACACCATCGCGTTAAACAACGCCGTGGTCGATACGCTGTTGTTGGCCCGTGGCAAGCACCCAGGCCAGAAAAACAATCTTGACGCTCTGTGTAAGCGCTATGGCGTGGACAACTCTCAGCGCGAACTGCACGGCGCCTTGCTTGATGCCGAGATTCTTGCCGATGTGTACCTGCTGATGACCGGTGGCCAAACCGCGCTAATGCTGGGCAGTGGCGACGGTAGCGAAGGCGGCGATGACAGCTCAGGTGGCGAGATCAAACGCCTCGACAGCAATCGCCGCCCTTTACCGGTTTTACGCGCGGGGGCCGACGAGCTGCAGCAGCATCAAGAAAAGCTCGAGTCGATCGATAAAGCCAGCAGCGGCAAGTGTTTATGGTTGCAGCGCCACTAAACCTGCAATAAGGTTAAAAGCGACCCAGCAGGGCTGTCTCCGAGCTGGCTTTTATGTGCTTAAGGGCGCTGATGGGCACAGCCGTGATGGGCCTATTTGTCATTAAATGCGACAGCATTGGCATCTTCACAAAACATTGAAGATTGCCTTAGAGTTTTATAATAAGTTAATGTAGATTCTACATAATGGCATTAATGCATTGGTTGTACACAAAAAGAGCTATCTGCACCATGAGTGTGCAGAAAGACCCGATACCAGCAGGAAAATAACAGTGACTACAGATACCGCTGAGCGTTTTAATCCGTCTTCTTTGAAACTAGTGCAAAATGAACTGGTGACAACCATTGAATCGGCCGCCAATCGACTTGAACGTTTCGCCTCTGACTCCAACGATGGCGAGCTGCTGCAAAACTGTATTGATGACATCAAGCAAATTCGCGGCACGTTAAACCTGCTGCAGTTGCGCGGTGTCGATACCTTGGCCGGTGAGTTGGTAGAGCACATTACCGATATCCCCCTGGGCGATGGCGCCACCACCCACGAAAAACTCGAGCGCATTACCTCGGTGTTTTTTATCTTGCCTCGCTACTTAGAGTACTGCACCCAAACAGGCCGCAGCATGGCGGTTTTATTGATTCCCCATATCAACGATTTGCGCACAGCGCGGGGCGAACCACCTTTGCCCATGAGCTATTATTTTCAGGTGGATTTGAGCCAGTGCCAGCGCCCCGAGCAGACTGTGGCGAGCGTCCCAGAGGATTTTCGGCAGTTTGTGCGGCGCATACGGCATATGTATCAGGTGGCCATGCTCAATGTGTTTCAAGGCAAGCAGGTTAAACCCTCATTAAATATGATGGTGCGCGCTTTAGAGCGGCTCGATAAGGTTACCGCCGATCGGCCCATGGCACAGTTGTGGTGGGTGGGCGCCGAGATGATCAGCGCCACCGCCGAGGGCAAATTACAACTGACTAAAACCCGTAAAATGCTGTTTGGCGCCATTGACCGAGAGTTTAAGCGAGTGCAATTTGAAGGCGATGCGGTGCTGGATCGTCCAGCGGGCGCAAGCTTACTGCAAGAGCTGGTTTATTTAGTGGCGCTGGCGCACCACGATAACCCCAGATCGGATGCCATTTTAAAGGCCTACAACACCAGCTCGCTCCCTTATAACGAGGCCGAGCTGCTGCGCGAGCAAGAGTACTTAAAAGGCCCCAGCGCCACCACCGTCACCTCCATGACCACCGTGCTGCAAGAGGAGCTGCGCTCGAGCAAAAACATCCTAGAGCGCGCCGCCCAAGGTGGCATTGAAATGCTCAAAGACACCCCCGAGTTGCCAGAAACCCTGAAAAAAATCGCCGAAATTCTCTCGGTGGTGGGTTTGGTTGCCCCCAGCGATTCGCTGCGCGCCGAGATCAGCAAAATAGCTGGCTGGCAAGACGGCAGCATCGAGGCCTGCCCCGATGACTTGTTGGTGGTGGCAGACACCTTACTGTACATCGAGAGCACTGTAAGCGGTTTGGCTCGCATTAGCCTGTCAGAGGAGAAACTCGCCACTCTCAACGCTTTGTCGCGCGAAGAGGTGTTGTCCAACAGTCAAATTCACGAGGCAGAAACCCTTGTTATCGAAGAGGCTGAATCGGGCTTAGGGATGATCAAACGGGCACTGAACAGTTACTCAGAGTCTAACTATGACGTGGGCCATATTAAAAATGTGTCCTCGACCTTATCCACCGTGCGCGGTGGCATGTTGGTGTTAACTTTGCCCAGGGCCGCTAAAGTGGTTGCTGCGTGTGAACAGTTTGTACAAGAGGCGCTGCTGGGCAGTGAGCCCTTGCCCGCGGTACAGCATATGCTTGAAACCTTTGCCGACGCGGTGATTAGCCTCGAGTATTACCTAGATGCCATCAAGTCTGAAAAAGACGCTGACACCAGCGTTTTACAGATCGCCGAAGAAAGCCTGCAAGCGCTAGGATACCCCGTCGCCCAGTGAATAGGCTGCCATTGCCGTGAGCGTTAAACAACACGCCCAGATCGATTATTACTGGCCCTTCGCAAACGGCCAGTTATGGCTGCCCAGCGGGCGGCCACCGGAGCAATGCCCCGAGGCGGCTACTAGCTGTTTTCGTATCGACTTTCCCGCCACCAGCGAAGACGGCGCACGCCACTGGATCGCGCTGTCCGATGCGCCTCAGTGGCTGGCGCAAGAGCATTGGTGCAACCTGCGCGATCTGCTCGAGCAACTGCCCCGCGATGATCTTTACTGGGCCAGCCGCGCACTGCAAATAGGCCACTGGTGGCAGCTGCATCAGTATTGCTCACGCTGCGCCACAGCACTGCCCGAGCCCGAACCTTTACGAATTGCCGCCGGCGAGCTCGTACGTGTTTGCCCCACTTGCCAAATCCGCTATTATCCCGTGCAAACACCCTGCATCATTGTTTTGGTTACCGATGGCGACTACTGTTTGTTGGCGCAGCATCAGCACTCGCGTACTGGCAGCTATACCACCTTAGCCGGCTTTGTGGAGGCGGGTGAGCGGATCGAGCAGACAGTGCTCAGAGAGGTGTTTGAAGAGGTCGGGTTAACGGTAAAAGGTCTCGAATACATCGACAGCCAAAGCTGGCCGTTTCCGGCGCAATTGATGCTGGGTTTTTATGCCCAGTACGACAGCGGCACCATCGTGCCGCAACTTGAAGAGATCCGCGAGGCGCACTGGTATCACTACCGCGATTTGCCCAAGGTGCCCCCGGTTGGGACCATTGCGCGACAGTTAATCGACGGCTTTGTGCAGCGCCGCCATGAGGCTGCGGGTAACAACAGTTGATAAGGGTTTGGCTAAAGGAGGCCAGCTGCTATGGTTTATAGTGCAATCGCGGTAGTAGCGGCGCTGTGTTGTCTGTTGGTTGCTTACTCTGCGGCTAAATTACTTTTTAAAGACACTTGGTTTTTAGGCTGGCTGCGCGGCATGTTTGGCTTGGCGCTCCTGTGTCTTGCTTTATTATTTGCCTTTATTGCCTTGGATATTGTCAGTTATCGACAGATCCAAAAAGAACATACCGTGGCGACCCTAAGCTTTAAACAGCTCGGCAACGCACGCTTTAGCGTTACCCTTGCCGATGAGCAGGGCAATGAGCAGGAGTACAACATCGCTGGCGACCAATGGCAGTTGGACGCGCGTATTATTAAATGGACCGGTGTCGTCGCCAACTGGGGGGTTAAACCTGGCTATAGGCTCGATCGTCTTGGTGGACGCTATTACTCCCTCGAGCAAGAGCGCAGCGCCCCTCGCACTGTCTACTCGTTAAATGAAAGCCGTTACGGTATCGATGTCTGGCGCTGGCTGCGCGATGGGCGTGACTCTCTGCCCATCGTCGATGCGGTGTATGGCAGCGCCACTTATTTACCAATGGCCGATGGCGCTTTGTTTGAGGTGAGCTTGTCGGGCACCGGCTTAGTCACTCGAGCTTTAAACGATGCCGCCCGCGATGCCGTGGGCGCTTGGCATTAACAAACTTAAGGGCACCTTTGTTAAACCTATTGCGGGCACCGCACAAATCATTCAGTGGAGTAAGATTTTTGGAATTTTTAATAACGTACGGTATGTTTTTAGCGAAGGTCGTTACTCTGGTGGTGGCCTTTGTCATTATTTTATCGCTGCTCGTCAGCAGCAAACAACGCGGCCCCGACAAAGGCTATATTGAGGTTGTTAAACTCAATGATACCTTTGATGAATACACGGATATTATTAAGTCCGAGGTGCTCGATCCGCAGACGTTAAAAGCCGAGCAAAAGCTTAAAAAGAAAACCGAAAAACGCCAGCAAAAAGACAAAAAACGCGAGCTTAAAAGCGCTGCGGCAAGCGACTCTGAAAACCCTACCGACAACACCCCTAAACGGCTGTTTGTGTTGGACTTTGACGGCGACATTAAAGCCTCGGCCAACGCCAACTTGCGCGAGGAGATAACCGCTATTTTAGGTGTTGCAACCGAGCGCGATGAAGTGGTGGTAAAACTTGAAAGCGGCGGCGGCATGGTGCACAGCTATGGTTTGGCGGCAAGTCAGCTAACGCGCATTACCGAGCGCAAAATACCGCTCACCGTGTGTGTCGATAAAGTCGCCGCCAGCGGCGGCTACATGATGGCCTGCGTTGCCGATAAAATAGTTGCCGCGCCGTTTGCCGTGCTGGGCTCGATTGGTGTGGTGGCACAGCTGCCTAACTTTCACCGCCTACTTAAAAAGAACGACATCGACTTTGAGCTGTTTACCGCCGGTGAATACAAACGCACCGTGACCATGTTTGGTGAAAACAGCGATAAAGACCGCGAAAAATTTACCGACGACTTAGAGCAAACCCACGTCTTATTTAAATCTTTTGTCAGTGAGCATCGGCCAGCGGTCGATATCGATAAAGTCGCCACCGGCGAGATCTGGTACGGCGCTAAAGCGTTGGAGATACAGCTGATCGATCAGATTCAAACCAGCGATGGCTATCTCTGGTCGCAGCACCCAGAGTGCGCTATCTTCTCAGTGTCTTTTAGCCACAAAAAAACCCTCCCCGAGCGTTTGGGGATTGCCGCCGAGGGCTCGCTGGATCGACTGTTTAGTCGCTGGGTAACGCGCCTGCAACCAAAGCGTTGGTTTTAAGCTACGCTGTTGGCTCGATAGGCGGGGGTAGTAGGGCGCTTGCCTGCGGTGTAAGTTGGGATCATCGGCCTTTAGCATTTACCTCATCAGCAGGAGAGAGTCGTTATGCAAGAGTATCGCGCCCTTCGTGTTCATCGAGACGCTAACGATCAGTTTTCACTGCAAGTTGAAACCGTTCCCGCAAGCACGCTGCCCGATAACGATATTTTGGTGCGTGTGCATTACAGTGATTTAAACTACAAAGATGCGCTGTCAACCATTGGCAACCCAGGCGTCAGCCGCAACTTTCCCCACACCCCCGGCATCGATGCCGCCGGCGAGGTGATCACCGATCGCACCGGGCAATACGGCCCGGGCGACCGTGTCCTTATCAGTGGCTATGACTTTGGTATGAACAGCCCAGGTGGGCTGGCCGAATACTGCAGCGTACCGCTGCAGTGGGTGTGTCCTTGTCCGCCCCAGTTGGATCTGCGCGAGGCGATGATTTACGGCACCGCCGGGCTTACCGCTGCGATGAGCTTCGATAAACTGGCACTGCACCAACATAAGGCCATCCGCGACACTCGCCTGTTGGTTACAGGGGCGTCGGGCGGGGTTGGCTCGCTGGCCACCGCGATGGCGGCCAAGCTGGGTTTTCAGGTGACGGCCATGAGTGGCAAAACACAAAGCCACGACTGGCTGCGCAGGCTGGGGGCGGTCAAGGTCATCTCATCAGAGAAATGGCTAAGCGCCAGCGCCAAGCCTTTGCTCGCTCCCCAGTGGGATTGTGCTATTGATACTCTGGGTGCCGATGCACTGTTTAATATCATTAAAGCCACCGAGCAAAATGGTGCGGTGGTCGCCTGTGGTTTGGCATCGGGCGCTCAGTTTAACGCCACTGTGTATCCGTTTATTCTACGCGGTGTAGCGCTGCTGGGGGTTGATTCGGCCGAGCAAAGCAACGATTACAAACACAAGTTGTGGTTGCGCTTGGCAACCGACCTTAAGCCCAGCGCATTAAAAAGTATGTACCAAGAGCTAACCCTTGAGCAGGTCCCCAGTGTGTTAAGCAAGATGCGCGAAGGGCGCTCACGAGGACGCTACGTAGTCCGTATTGGCGTTTAGTTTAATGTTCTAACCGGAGGTTTAACTGTGTTTTTTAATCGCCAAAAACTTGCACTACCCACACCCGAGCAAGCGTTGCCAGGGCGTAACACCCCTTTACAGGTAGCCTCGCAGCACGCCGTCAGTGGCCACAGTATTCAGCCGCCGTTTCCCGACGGTTACCATCAACTGATCGTGGGCTTGGGCTGTTTTTGGGGTGTCGAACGTTTGTTTTGGCAGATCCCCGGTGTGTACACCACAGCCGCCGGTTACGCCGGCGGCTACACACCCAACCCCACCTATGAAGAGGTGTGCAGTGGCATGACAGGCCACAACGAAGTGGTGTTGGTGGTGTTTGACCCAGCTCGGGTTAGTTTGAGCGAGTTACTTAAAGTGTTTTGGGAGGCGCACGATCCTACCCAAGGCATGCGTCAAGGCAACGATGTTGGCACCCAGTATCGCTCTGGTTTATACCTCGGCGATGATGCCCAGCGGTTAATCGCCGAGCAAAGTCTGCACGCTTATCAAGCGGCGTTAACCGCGGCCGGACGCGGCGTTATCACCACAGAAATACACGTTGATGTGCCTTTTTATTACGCCGAAACCCACCATCAGCAGTACTTGGCCAAAAACCCCGACGGTTATTGCAACTTAACCGGCACAGGGGTGAGCTGTCCCGGCTAAGGGTTGTTGGTATCTAAGCGCTTTTTATTGACAGCGGTTTTATGGTCCATCGTTTAACACGTCGTTGCTCTTTGGTGCCGAGATATTGCTCGCGTGTAAACCGCACTCTTTTTGGGTGGCTTCCTCCCACCACCAGCGGCCTTCGCGCTCGTGCTGGTGGGGGCCAACTGGGCGGGTGCAGGGCTCGCAGCCAATAGAGATATAGCCCTGATCGTGCAGTGGGTTATAGGGCACCTCGTAAGCGCGTATATAACTCCACACTTGCTCCGAGCTCCAGTTTGCCACTGGGTTAAATTTGGTCAGTTTATCCCCTGGGCGAGCAAACGCCAGATCCTCTTGAATCACCGGGATATCCGCCCTGGTGCCAGGGCTTTGATCTTTGCGTTGGCCGGTAATCCATGCGTCCAGCTCGAGCAGCTTTTTGCGCAGCGGTGCAATTTTACGAATCCCGCAACACTCTTTGTGAGTGTCTTTATAAAAGCTAAACAGCCCTTTTTCTTTTACCAGTGCACGCACCGCCTCGCCATCGGGCGAGACGACATCGATCTGGATACCGTAATGTTTGCGCACCTGCTCAATAAACCGGTAGGTCTCGGGGTGTAGGCGGCCGGTATCGAGGCAAAATACCGGTACATCGGGCCGAATCCGGCTTGCCATATCGATCAGGGCAACATCCTCGGCACCGCTAAAAGAGATGGCTATATTGTCAAACTGCTCAAGCGCATAACGCATAATTTGAAAAGGGTTTTGCCCTTGCAGCTGATTCTCAATATTAACGTTGTCAATAAAGTCGCTCATGTGATGGCCTTTAAGTACATCCGAGTTGACGCCGCCGTCAACTGACGATTATCTGAGTAAGGTGTTTGTTGCATTGCCTAAAGGGCACCTCTATTAATTAAGAATTGCCTCTCGGCAGCGACTCCATGTGCTGCTCTATCTCCTGCGTGCTTGCACTCGTGCGCGAGTCCAAAACGCTCAGCCGTTAGGCGCTCTTTGCAGGCAATGGCCGTAGCCCTTGGCAAAAAGAGCAACGACGCGGATGGGCGTTTTGGCCGCGCCCTTCGGGGCGGTTCCGAATTAATAGAGGTTCCCTAATGCCGCGAAGGATACCAGAGCCATTAACCGCTGCCCAATAACGCTCTTGCCTTACCTTATAGCTGAGCATTATTAGCCTGCGCAACCGTACGCCTAAACGTATCAGCCGGAAGGCTATCCAGCTGATGGCTTTGCCTTTAACAGCAACGTTTTAAAACGCCGGTTAAATTCACCTGGGTAAACAGTCGAGCCGACAAACGCGGTTATTAAGCTGGGTTTCGCGTGGATTTGCCTCATCTGAATTGCATTTACCAGCCCGACGGGTTAGATTCGCGTTTTTTCTTTGACGGTAAGCTGGAGGCGGCTAGTGGAAATTGCGTGCTTAGATCTTGAAGGGGTATTGGTCCCTGAAATTTGGATTAAATTTGCAGAAAAAACCGGTATCGAAGCCCTTAAAGCAACGACTCGCGACATCCCCGATTACGATGTGTTAATGCGTCAGCGCTTAAAGCTATTAGAGCAACACAACCTTGGCTTGAATGAAATCCAAGAGGTGATTGCCACCCTGGAGCCGCTAGAGGGAGCCGTTGAGTTTATCAACTGGCTGCGTGAGCGTTTTCAGGTGATCATTTTGTCGGACACTTTTTACGAATTCTCTCAGCCATTGATGCGTCAGTTAGGGTTTCCCACGCTATTGTGTCACCGTTTAGAAACCGACGATCAAGGCCGTGTTATCAATTACCACTTGCGCCAAAAAGACCCTAAGCGGCAATCGGTGCTGGCTTTAAAAACCCTCTATTACCGTATTATTGCCGCAGGCGATTCGTACAACGATACCACCATGCTAAGCGAGGCCGATGCCGGTATTTTGTTTCACGCACCGGACAACGTGATTGCCGAGTTTCCTCAGTTTCCGGCGGCGCATACCTTTGAGCAATTAAAGCAAGAGTTTCTTAAGGCAAGCAATCGTGAGCTAACGCTTTAGGTTTTACTTTTAGCTTATAGTTAACGTTAAAATAAAACCGCCGACTTTAATTAGGTCTGCGGTTTTATGTTGGGCCAGCGCCTGTTTGTGGGCAAAGCTTGTATGATAAATAGTGCGTTGGGCTCGGTAATGCATTAAATCATTAGCGCTGCGCTTTTTAATAGTTATGTGTTATAAAAAATAACGCTGAAATTACTATTTTGCTTATACGCTGCCTGTACAGGCTTAAACAGCCACTGGTTGTCTTTTTGCGCTTTAGCAGACGCTGCATTAAAAGAGAAAGTTGGCGGCATAAGCTCACTCAAAAGATTGCTCGGCTGTTGATATTTAAACAGTCTTTAACGGATGGAAGTTGCCCGCACCTTTACCCATAATGGTTTTAAAACACGAGCTTTATAATGGCTCTTAGCAAGCCCTGTGGGATACATTTAACAGATTCGTCACAGAGTTTAATAACAACCGTTTTACAGCGGACTGGGTTTGCGTTTTTAGTTGACAAGGCTTGGCAGGGGGGTATACTCGATACTGCTTGAAAGTAAGTCCTATATTTATGCCACACCAAAGTATCGGTACGCCTTTAGTTCTGGTCCGTTTAGTCATAAGTAATAGCAACACTTTTAGCGCACAACCGCCTCGCATGAGGCTTACTCATTGATTGAACAGGATTGACACTATGTCTACTACAACAGGTACCGTTAAGTGGTTTAATGAAGCAAAAGGTTTTGGCTTTATTGAGCAAGAATCAGGTCCAGACGTTTTTGCCCACTTCAGCGCTATTGTTGGTTCAGGCTTTAAAACCCTGACCGAAGGCCAAAAAGTTGAGTTCACCGTAACTCAGGGCCAAAAAGGTCCACAGGCTGAAAACATCGTAGGTCTGTAAGAGACTCGCTGCCTAGCAGCTGCTTGTCCTGCGGGACAAGCTCTCTAAAAAAGGGTAGGGCATTTGTCCTACCCTTTTTTATTGTCAGTTTGTTTTACCGCTTAAGCTCGACACAACCGCCACTTTGCCGCACCAGCGCCCACGTTGCAGCATCACTGTAAACAGCTTGGTATTGACGTCCCACTAGGTATAAAAGATTGCAAAATTTAAACTTTTCCACATTAACACTTCGTCCCGAGCTGCTGCAGACGGTTTCCTCTTTAGGTTTTAACACCATGACGGCGATTCAGGCGCAAAGCTTACCCGCGGTGCTAGAGGGTAAAGATGTGATCGCGCAGGGCAAAACCGGCTCGGGTAAAACCGTGGCTTTTGCGTTGGGGCTGCTGCAGCGCTTAAACGTGCAGCAGTTTGCCGTGCAGTCGTTGGTGTTGTGCCCAACCCGAGAGCTGGCCGATCAAGTCGCTAAAGAGATTCGCAAATTGGCGCGTAACATCCACAACATTAAAGTCCTTACCTTGTGCGGAGGTATGCCGTTTGGACCTCAGGTGGGCTCACTGGCCCACGGTGCACATATAGTGGTGGGTACGCCAGGGCGTATCAGTGATCACTTACGCAAGGGCAATTTACAGCTTGGCAAGGTGCATACGCTGGTGCTGGATGAGGCCGATCGCATGCTCGATATGGGGTTTTCTGAAACCCTGGATGAAATCATTGCCGAGATCCCTGCCGGCCGCCAAACTCTGCTGTTTAGCGCTACTTATCCGGCCGGCATTGCCAAGGTTGCCAGTCGTGTAATGCGCGATCCGGTGATGGTAAAAGTCGACAGCCGTAGCGATACTCCCA
>Ga0209075_1000588_pt1 | contig 35554 bp, 42 predicted proteins | sample Stecom2011_FD_187523 | JGI IMG/M metagenome (GOLD analysis project Ga0209075, IMG submission 187523) | Agricultural soil microbial communities from Utah to study Nitrogen management - Steer compost 2011 (SPAdes) (version 2) | ecosystem: Environmental > Terrestrial > Soil > Agricultural land...
CCCTGCAGCATGCGATCCGGCGAGAAGCTGATGCCGGGCACCACGTTGGCCGGAGTGAAGGCGGCCTGCTCCACATCCTGGAAGTAGTTGTCCGGATTGCGGTTGAGCTCCATGTAGCCCACCTCGATCAGCGGGTAGTCCTTCTTCGACCAGACCTTGGTCAGATCGAACGGATGAAAGCGATAGTTGGCAGCCTCTTCCTCGGGCATGATCTGCACGTACATGGTCCAGCGCGGGAAGTCACCGTTCTCGATCGCCTCGTACAGGTCCCGCTGAGAGCTTTCGCGGTCATTGGCCACGATGGCGGCTGCTTCCGCGTCGGTCAGGTTCTTGATGCCCTGCTGGGTCTTGAAGTGGAACTTGACCCAGTAGCGCTTGTGATCGGCGCTGATGAAGCTGTAGGTATGCGAGCCGAACAGGTGCATGTGGCGGTAGCCGGCGGGAATACCCCGATCACCCATGACGTAGGTAATCTGGTGCAACGCCTCGGGCAACCCGGTCCAGAAGTCCCAGTTGTTGTTGGCGTTGCGCATGTTGGTGCGCGGGTCGCGCTTCACCGCGTGGTTGAGGTCGGGGAATTTCAGCGGGTCGCGGAAGAAGAACACCGGGGTGTTGTTGCCCACCAGGTCCCAGTTGCCCTGCTCGGTGTAGAACTTCAAGGCTGCGCCACGGATATCGCGCTCGGCGTCAGCCGCGCCACGCTCACCGGCCACGGTGGAGAAGCGGGCAAACATCGGGGTGCGCTTGCCGACCTCCGAAAAGATCCGTGCCTTGGTGTACTGGCTGATGTCATGGGTGACAACGAACTCACCGAAGGCACCCGAGCCCTTGGCATGCATGCGGCGCTCCGGGATCACTTCGCGATCGAAGTGCGCCAGCTTCTCCAGGAACCAGACGTCCTGCAGCAGCATGGGACCGCGGGGCCCTGCGGTCATCACATTCTGGTTATCTGCAACGGGGGCACCTGCTACCGTGGTGAGTCTTGGTTTGTCTGTCATATCCCATCTCCTGAAGTCGTACTGCCAGCGACTCGCTGGCGATGGGGACATGATAGGGAGCCGCCTTCTATTGAACCAATGAGTTGATCAAACGACAGCGATAGACTTTTTGTATGACTGAATGTCAGGCACAAAAAACCGGGCCAGAGCCCGGTTCTTCGTGAACTGTTGCAGCTTACTCTTCGGAAGCAGCAGCCAGTTCGGGGCGGTCAACCAGTTCCACGTAGGCCATGGGTGCCGCATCACCAGCGCGGAAGCCGCACTTGAGGATACGGATATAGCCGCCGGGACGGTCTGCGTAGCGCTTGCCCAGGTCGTTGAACAGCTTGCCCACAGCTTCTTTGCTGCGGGTGCGGTCAAACGCCAGACGGCGGTTGGCTACGGTATCTTCTTTCGCCAGGGTGATCAGCGGCTCTGCGACGCGGCGCAATTCCTTGGCCTTGGGCAGAGTGGTTTTGATCAGTTCGTTTTCGAACAGCGACACTGCCATGTTCTGGAACATGGCCTTGCGGTGCGAGCTGGTCCGACTCAGGTGACGACCACTTTTACGATGACGCATCTCTCAATTCCTCGGTGTCAGACGATCAGGCGTTAACCTTGTCGTCCTTCTTCAAGCTAGCAGGCGGCCAGTTGTCCAGACGCATACCGAGTGACAGACCACGGGAAGCCAGAACGTCCTTGATCTCGGTCAGGGACTTCTTGCCCAGGTTCGGGGTCTTCAGCAGTTCCACTTCGGTACGCTGGATCAGATCGCCAATATAGTAAATGTTTTCTGCTTTCAGGCAGTTGGCCGAACGGACAGTCAGCTCCAGGTCGTCAACCGGGCGCAGCAGGATCGGATCGATCTCGTCTTCCTGCTGCTCCACCACCGGCTCCTGATCGCTCTTCAGGTCAACGAAGGCGGCCAGCTGGTGCTGCAGGATGGTGGCAGCGCGACGAATCGCTTCTTCCGGATCCAGAGTACCGTTGGTTTCCAGGTCGATGACCAGTTTGTCCAGGTCAGTGCGCTGTTCAACCCGCGCGCTCTCGACTACGTAGGCCACGCGGCGAACCGGGGTGTAGGTAGCATCGAGCTGCAGACGACCGATGGAACGGCTCTCGTCCTCGTCGGACTGGCGGGCATCAGCGGGCTGATAACCGCGACCACGGGCAATCACCAGTTTCATGTTCAGCGCGCCGTTGGCGGACAGCGTGGCGATGTGGTGATCGGGATTGACGATCTCCACATCGTGATCCAGCTGGATATCGCCAGCGGTGACCGGGCCCTCACCCTTCTTGGACAGGGTCAGGGTAACCTGGTCGCGACCATGCATCTTGACTGCCAGACCCTTGAGGTTCAGCAGGATCTCGATGACATCTTCCTGGACGCCTTCAATGGCGCTGTACTCATGCAAAACGCCATCGATTTCCGCCTCTACCACGGCACAACCGGGCATGGACGAGAGCAGAATGCGCCGCAGCGCATTGCCCAGGGTATGACCGAAGCCACGCTCCAGCGGCTCAAGAGTGATCTTGGCACGCGTGGGCGAGGCTTCTTGAACGTCGATATGACGTGGAGTAAGAAACTCGGCAACCGAATTTTGCATGAAAGGCACCTTTTGCTGACTATCGCTTACTTGGAGTAGAGCTCGACGATCAGGTTTTCGTTGATGTCGGCGTACAGATCACTCCGGGCGGGCAGGCTCTTGAAGACACCTTCCTTCTTGGCAGTATCGACTTGCAGCCACTCTGCCTGGCCACGCTGGGCCGCCAGTTCCAGGGCGCTGTTGATGCGCAGCTGGTTCTTGGCCTTTTCGCGAACGGCTACCACGTCACCCGGGGATACCAGGTAGGAAGCGATGTTCACGGTCTTGCCGTTAACGCTGATTGCCTTGTGGGATACCAGCTGACGCGCTTCGGCGCGAGTTGCACCAAAGCCCATGCGGTAGACCACGTTGTCCAGACGACGCTCGAGCAGTTGCAGCAGGTTCTCACCGGTAGCACCCTTCAGACGGGCAGCTTCCTTGTAGTAGTTGCTGAACTGACGCTCCAGGACGCCATAGATGCGACGAACTTTTTGCTTCTCGCGCAGCTGGGTACCGTACTCGGAGAGACGACCGCGACGCTGACCATGCACGCCAGGCGCATTGTCCTGCTTGCACTTGGAGTCCAGCGCGCGAACACCGCTCTTGAGGAACAGATCAGTGCCTTCGCGACGAGACAGCTTACATTTGGGACCAATATATCGAGCCATTTAACCGTCTCCTGATTACACGCGGCGCTTCTTGGGCGGGCGACAGCCGTTATGTGGGATGGGGGTGACGTCGGTAATGCTGCTGATCTTGTAACCACAGGAATTCAGCGCACGTACGGCGGACTCACGACCCGGGCCAGGGCCCTTCACATTAACGTCGAGGTTTTTCAGACCATATTCCAGTGCGGCCTGGCCAGCACGCTCGGCTGCAACCTGTGCAGCAAAGGGAGTGCTTTTCCGCGAACCGCGGAAACCGGAGCCACCGGAAGTCGCCCAGCTCAGAGCATTGCCCTGACGGTCGGTGATGGTGATGATGGTGTTGTTGAAGGACGCATGGATGTGGGCGATCCCATCAACCACCGTCTTTTTTACTTTCTTACGAACACGAGCAGCAGGCTTAGCCATATCTGTATATTCCTTCGCGATTACTTACGGATCGGCTTGCGCGGACCCTTGCGGGTACGGGCGTTGGTCTTGGTGCGCTGGCCGCGAACCGGAAGACCACGACGATGACGCAGACCACGATAGCAACCCAGATCCATGAGACGCTTGATGTTCATGTTGATCACGCGGCGCAGGTCACCTTCAGTGGTGTTCTTGGCGACCTCGTTACGCAGCAGATCAATCTGCTCCTCGCTCAGATCCTTGATCTTGGCGCTGGGCTCAATGCCAGCGGCGGCACAGATCTGTTGTGCCTTGGTTTGACCGATACCATAGATATAGGTCAGAGAGATAACAGCATGCTTGTTATCCGGGATGTTGACGCCTGCAATACGGGCCATCCAAATTTACTCCGTCTGACAGCTACCTGACTCAACCCAACACAACCAGGTTGCGAGAAAAAGGGTGCAGTAGGGTAGCGCTAACATATAAAAAAATCAACCACCCGACCATTCAACAGGTCGGGCGGCGGTTATCCTGAGACGTAGTCTTCAATCAGTGCTGGTGTTGCTATCAACCCTGGCGCTGCTTGTGACGGGGCTCAGCACTGCAGATAACCCGTACGCTACCATTGCGACGGATGACCTTGCAGTTACGGCAAAGCTTCTTGACTGATGCTGCAACTTTCATATCGTTCTCCAATCCCGAAAAATCAGCGCAGCATGCCGCTGCCGTAACCTTTCAGGTTCGATTTCTTCAAAAGAGACTCGTACTGCTGTGAAACGAGGTGCGATTGTACTTGGGACATGAAGTCCATCACAACCACAACCACGATCAGCAACGAGGTACCACCCAGATAGAACGGCACGTTGGCCGATACCATCAGGAACTGCGGCAACAGACACACCGCAGTCATGTACAACGCACCGAACATGGTCAGGCGGGTCAGTACGCCGTCGATATAGCGGGCGGACTGTTCACCCGGGCGGATACCCGGAATGAAGGCGCCTGACTTCTTCAGATTGTCAGCCACATCCTTGGGGTTGAACATCAGCGCTGTGTAGAAGAAGCAGAAGAAGATGATCCCTGCACTGAACAGAATGATGTTCAACGGCTGCCCGGTTTCGAGCGAACGCGTGATCTGCAGCAGCCATTCCATGCCGTCGCCCTGGCCGAACCAGGTACCCAGCGACGCCGGGAACAGCAGGATACTGCTGGCAAAGATCGCCGGGATCACACCAGCCATGTTGACCTTGAGGGGCAGATGGCTGGTCTGTGCGGCAAACACCTTGCGGCCCTGCTGACGCTTGGCATAGTTGACGGTAATCCGCCGCTGTCCACGCTCAACGAAGACCACGAAGGCCACCATGGCCACAGCCAGTGCGCCGATCACCATCAGGGCGAAGATATTGATATCACCCTGGCGGGCCGCCTCGAAGGACTGCCCCACGGCGCTCGGCAGACCGGCAACGATACCGGCGAAGATCAGCATCGAAATGCCGTTGCCGATACCCCGCTCGGTGATCTGTTCGCCCAGCCACATCATGAACATGGCGCCCGACACGAAGGTCACGACGGCTATGAAATAGAAGCCGAACCCAGTGTTGAAAGCCACGCCCTGACTGGCCAGACCAACCGACATGCCGACCGCCTGGATCAGGGCCAGCACCAGCGTCAGATAGCGCGTGTACTGGCTGATCTTGCGGCGACCGGACTCGCCTTCCTTCTTCAACTGCTCAAGCGACGGGCTCACCGCCGTCATCAGCTGCATGATGATGGATGCAGAGATGTACGGCATGATCCCCAGAGCGAAAATACTCATCCGCTCCAGGGCGCCACCGGAGAACATGTTGAACAGGCTAAGAATGGTGCCCTCGTTCTGTCTGAACATATCAGCCAGGCGATCAGGGTTGATACCGGGCACCGGTATATGAGCACCGATTCGGTAAACGATGATTGCCAGGAACAGGAAGCGCAGGCGCCCCCAGAGTTCGCTCAGGCCGCCTTGATTCATTCCAGAGAGAGCACCTTGCTTAGCCATGTAGTCCTTATTCCTCGATCTTGCCGCCGGCTGCCTCGATTGCTGCACGGGCACCCTTGGTAGCCGCCAGGCCCTTGATGGTGACCGCTTTGGTCACATCGCCGGACAGGACGACCTTGGCACGCACATACTTGCTGCCGATGATGTTGGCATCTTTCAGCGCTTGCAGATCGATGACATCAACATCCAGCTTGTTCAGCTCGCTGGTGCGGATTTCGGCGGTCACCTGCGCGATGCGCGAGACGAAGCCGAACTTCGGCAGACGGCGGTGCAACGGCTGTTGACCACCCTCGAAGCCGGGAGCGACGGTACCGCCGGAGCGGGAGGTCAAACCCTTGTGGCCGCGGCCGGCAGTCTTGCCCAGGCCGCTGCCGATACCACGACCGACGCGCAGCTTGGCTGGGCGGGATCCGGGCGCGGAACGCAGATCATTCAGTTTCATGTCTTAACCCTCAACCCGCACCATGTAGGCGACCTTGTTGATCATCCCACGAACAGCCGGAGTATCTTCGACTTCGACGGTGTGACCGATGCGACGCAGACCCAGACCCTGGATGCAGGCCTTGTGGCTCGGCAGACGACCGATCACGCTCTTGTATTGGGTGACTTTGATTTTTGCATTAGCCATCTCAGCTTACCCCACGATGTCTTCAACGGTCTTGCCCCGCTTGGCCGCCACGGAATCGGGCGACTGCATGGACTTCAGACCCTTGTAGGTAGCCTGAACGACGTTGACCGGGTTAGTGGAACCGTAACACTTGGCCAGTACGTTGTGGATGCCAGCGGCTTCCAGAACGGCACGCATCGCGCCACCGGCGATAACACCGGTACCTTCGGAGGCGGGCATCATGAATACCTTGGAGGCACCGTGAGCCGCGCGCAGCGGATACTGGATGGTGGTCCCGTTCAGGTCCACCTGGATCATGTTACGACGTGCGGCTTCCATGGCCTTCTGGATGGCAGCAGGCACTTCACGCGCCTTGCCACGACCGAAGCCCACACGACCATTGCCGTCGCCAACTACTGTCAGCGCTGTGAAGGCAAAGATCCGACCGCCTTTGACTACCTTGGCGACGCGGTTAACCTGAACCAGCTTCTCAATGTAACCTTCGTCACGCTTTTGATCGAAATTAGCCATAGCTCTACCCTTAGAATTCCAGCCCGCCTTCACGAGCGGCGTCGGCCAGCGCTTTCACGCGGCCATGATACTTGAAGCCGGAACGGTCGAAGGAGACCTGAGTAATACCGGCGGCCTTGGCACGCTCGGCAACCAGCTGGCCTACTTTCTTGGCGGCTTCTACGTTACCGGTGTTACCACCACGCAGACTGGCATCCAGAGTGGAAGCGCTGGCCAGTACCTTGGAACCATCGGCGGAGATCACTTGTGCGTACATGTGCTGCGAAGAACGGTATACGCACAGACGTACGGCTTCGAGCTCGCGCAGTTTCAGACGCGAACGACGAGCGCGACGGAGACGAATAACTTTTTTATCGCTCATTTTGCTATGCCCTACTTCTTCTTGGCTTCTTTACGACGCACGATCTCATCGGCGTAACGGACACCCTTGCCCTTGTAAGGCTCTGGGCGACGGAAGTCGCGGATTTCCGCGGCAACCTGACCGATCAGTTGCTTGTCGATACCTTTGATGACGATATCAGTCTGGCTGGGGGTTTCCACGGAAACGCCCTCAGGCAGTTGATATTCGACCGGGTGGGAAAAGCCCAGTGCCAGGGACAGAGTCTGACCCTTGGCGGCTGCACGATAACCCACACCAACCAGCTGCAGCTTGCGCTCGAAGCCCTGGCTTACGCCGACAACCATGTTGTTGACCAGAGCACGGGTAGTGCCGGCCATGGCCGCATTCGGACTTCCGGGACGCGGTGCGAAACGCAGCTCGCCCTCTTCCTGGATCAATTCAACGGAAGGATGCATGGTCAGATTCAGAGCACCCTTGGGGCCCTTGACCGATACTTCCTGACCTTCAACCTTTACTTCTACACCCTGTGGCAGTTTGACAGGGTTCTTGGCGACGCGAGACATCGTAACCCCCTATCAGAATACGGTGCAGAGTACTTCGCCGCCGACACCGGCAGCGCGAGCGGCACGATCAGTCATCACACCCTTGTTGGTGGAGACGATCGATACACCCAGTCCACCCTTGACCTTGGGCAGCTGGTCAGCGGACTTGTACTGGCGCAGGCCGGGACGGCTCACGCGCTTGAGTTCTTCAATGACCGGCTTGCCTTCGAAGTACTTCAGTTCGATGGACAGGACAGGCTTGGCGTCGCCCTGAACTTCGTAACCGGCTACGTAGCCTTCTTCGGTCAATACTTTGGCGACAGCCACCTTCAGCTTTGCCGAAGGCATGCTGACACTGGACTTTTCAGCCATCTGGGCATTACGGATACGGGTCAGCATATCTGCTAACGGGTCCTGCATACTCATGGGCTTGGTGCTCCTGAAACGAGTAAGTAAGGTCTTGTTTACCAGCTGGCCTTGACCAGACCGGGTACATCACCGCGCATGGCAGCTTCGCGCAGTTTGATGCGGGAAAGACCAAATTTGCGGTATACACCGTGCGGACGGCCGGTGACGCGGCAGCGATTACGCTGACGCACCGGGCTCGCATCACGCGGCAGTTTCTGCAGGGCAACCTGGGCGTTCCAACGCTCCTCGACGGAAACGTTGACGTTACCAACCAGCGCCTTCAGTTCAGCACGCTTGGCAGCGTACTTGGCAACCAGACGAGCGCGCTTGGCCTCGCGGTTCTTCATGCTGATTTTGGCCATGTGCGACTCCTAGTTACGGAACGGGAAGGCAAATGCACGCAGCAGCGCGCGACCTTCGTCGTCGTTACGGGCAGTGGTGGTGAAGGTGATGTCCAGACCACGCAGGGCATCGATCTTGTCGTAATCGATTTCCGGGAAGATGATCTGTTCCTTGACACCCATGCTGTAGTTGCCACGACCGTCGAAGGACTTGGCATTCAGACCACGGAAGTCACGCACACGCGGCAGCGAGATCGACAGCAGACGATCCAGGAATTCGTACATCTGCTCACGGCGCAGGGTTACCTTGACGCCGATCGGCCAACCGTCACGAATCTTGAAGCCGGCAATGGACTTGCGGGAGTAGGTCACGATGCCCTTGCGGCCGGTGATCTTCTCCAGGTCAGCCAGTGCGTTCTCGATGACTTTCTTGTCACCTACTGCTTCACCAAGGCCCATGTTCAGGGTGATCTTGGTGATCTTCGGAACTTCCATCACGTTCTGCAGGCCCAGTTCTTCCTTGAGCTTGGGAACCAGGTTGTTCCGGTAATGTTCTTTCAATCTAGCCATGGTAAGCACCTGGACCCTCAAGCGTCGACGGCTTTTTGGGTCGACTTGAAAATACGAACCTTCTTACCGTCTTCGACCTTGAAGCCGACGCGATCGGCCTTGCTGGTCTCAGGGTTGAAGATAGCCACGTTGGAGACGTGGATGGGCGCCTCCTTTTCAACAATACCGCCCTGTACACCAGCCATGGGGTTCGGCTTGGTGTGGCGCTTGATAATGTTGACACCGGTCACAACCAGGCGGTTGTCAGCCAGGACCTTGAGGACCTTGCCGCGCTTGCCTTTGTCTTTACCGGCGATGACGATGACGTCGTCGTCACGTTTGATCTTTTGCATGACCGGGCTCCTTACAGCACTTCGGGCGCGAGGGAAACGATCTTCATGAACTGTTCGTTACGCAGTTCACGAGTCACTGGCCCAAAGATGCGGGTACCGATCGGCTCATTCTTGTTGTTGAGCAGAACAGCAGCGTTGCCATCGAAACGGATCAGCGAACCGTCGGTACGGCGAACGCCGTGACGGGTACGCACGATGACCGCATTCAGCACCTGGCCTTTCTTTACTTTGCCGCGCGGAATCGCTTCCTTCACGGTCACTTTGATGATATCGCCAATGCCAGCGTAGCGACGGTGAGAACCGCCCAGAACCTTGATGCACATGACACGACGTGCACCACTGTTGTCAGCCACATCCAGCATGGATTGAGTCTGAATCATAACTTTCTCCGACCCTTAAATAATCCGCTATACCGCGCGGGGCTTAGACTTGCGCCGCGCGCTCGTCGATCTGAACCAGGGTCCAGCTCTTGGTTTTGGCCAAGGGGCGGGTTTCCCGAATGGTCACGATATCGCCGATGCGGCATTCGTTGTTCTCGTCATGCGCGTGCAGCTTGGTAGAGCGGCGTACGTACTTGCCGTACAGCGGGTGCTTTACCTGGCGCTCAACGAGCACGGTAATGGTTTTTTCCATCTTGTCACTGACCACACGGCCAGTAACAGTACGAACAATAGAGTTCTCGGCCATGATCAGTTACCACCTTTCTCATTGAGCACAGTCTTGACTCGAGCGATGTCACGCTTGGTCTGCTTCAGCAGGTGACTCTGACCGAGTTGACCGGTTGCCTTCTGCATGCGCAGATTGAACTGATCGCGCAGCAGGGTGAGCAGCTGTTCATTCAGCTGCTCGGCAGATTTTTCACGAAGTTCTGTCGCTTTCATCACATCACCGTCCGCTTAACAAAGGTGGTTGCCAGCGGCAGCTTGGCAGCGGCCAGGGCAAATGCCTCACGCGCCAGCTCTTCGGAAACACCTTCAATCTCGTACAGGACCTTGCCCGGCTGAATCTGGGCTACCCAGTATTCGACGTTACCCTTACCTTTACCCATCCGCACCTCGAGGGGCTTCTTGGAGATCGGCTTGTCAGGGAAGACACGGATCCAGATTTTACCGCCACGCTTGACGTGACGAGTCAGAGCACGACGTGCCGCTTCGATCTGACGCGCGGTCAGACGACCACGGCTGACGGATTTCAGAGCGTATTCGCCAAAGCTCACCTTACTGCCGCGATGCGCCAGACCACGGTTGTGGCCGGTCATTTGCTTGCGGAACTTCGTACGCTTGGGTTGTAACATGTGCGTACCCCTTACTTAGCAGCTTTTTTCTTGGTCGCGACGGCTTTGACTTCCTCGGGCTGACCACCAATGATCTCGCCTTTGAAAATCCAAACCTTCACACCGATCACACCATAAGTGGTGTGGGCTTCAGCCGTCGCGTAGTCGATGTCGGCACGCAGGGTGTGCAGCGGCACACGGCCTTCACGGTACCACTCGGTACGGGCGATCTCGGCGCCGCCGAGACGGCCGCTGACCTGGATCTTGATACCCTTGGCACCGATACGCATGGCGTTCTGTACAGCACGCTTCATGGCGCGACGGAACATCACGCGGCGTTCCAGCTGCTGAGCAACGCTCTGAGCAACCAGGGCAGCGTCGAGCTCCGGCTTGCGGATCTCTTCGATGTTGATGTGCACCGGCACGCCCATCTGGCTGGTCAGTTCCTGACGCAGCTTCTCGACGTCCTCACCCTTCTTGCCGATCACGATACCGGGACGGGCAGTGTGGATGGTGATGCGGGCGGTCTGAGCCGGACGCTGGATATCAACGCGGCTGACAGAGGCGCTCTTCAAAGTGTCCTGAATGTACTGACGTACCTTCAGATCAGTGTTCAGATAGTCAGCGTAAGTGCGACCATCTGCGTACCACACCGAAGTGTGCTGTTTTACGATACCGAGGCGAATACCCGTCGGATTTACTTTCTGACCCATGATCGACTCCTACTTGTCAGCAACCTTGACCGTGATGTGGCAAGACCGCTTTACGATGCGATCAGCACGGCCTTTGGCACGCGGCATGATGCGCTTCAGGGAGCGACCTTCGTTTACAAACACGGTGGAGACCTTCAGGTCATCCACGTCTGCGCCATCGTTGTGCTCGGCGTTGGCAATGGCCGACTCCAGCACTTTCTTGATGACGTCAGCGGCCTTCTTGTTGCTGAAAGTCAGCAGGTTCAGGGCCTCATCTACTTTCTTCCCGCGGATCTGGTCGGCAACCAGGCGTGCTTTCTGGGCAGAAAGTTTGGCGCCCTTGAGCGTAGCGGCTACTTCCATCTTCCTGTCCCCTTAGCGCTTGGCTTTCTTGTCTGCCGCGTGACCACGATAGGTACGGGTGGCAGCGAATTCGCCCAACTTGTGGCCGACCATGTCTTCGGTAACGATAACCGGCACATGCTGACGACCGTTATGTACAGCGATGGTCAGACCGACCATCTGCGGCAGTACCATGGAACGGCGCGACCAGGTCTTAACCGGCTTGCGATCGTTCTTTTCTACTGCGACTTCGACCTTCTTCAACAGGTGAAGATCGATAAAAGGACCTTTCTTCAGAGAACGCGGCACGTCGTTTCCCCTCTATTACTTGCTGCGACGACGGACAATCATGTTGTCAGTGCGCTTGTTGGACCGAGTCTTGGCACCCTTGGTGGGGAAGCCCCACGGCGACACCGGATGACGACCACCAGAAGTACGCCCTTCACCACCACCATGCGGGTGGTCGACCGGGTTCATGGCAACACCACGAACAGTCGGACGTACGCCGCGCCAGCGAGTGGCACCGGCCTTGCCCAGGGAGCGCAGGCTGTGTTCACCGTTGGATGCTTCACCCAGGGTGGCACGGCACTCGCCGAGGACCTTGCGCATCTCGCCGGAGCGCAGACGAACGGTGACATAGGCACCTTCGCGAGCTACCAGCTGGACGGAAGCACCGGCACTCCGGGCAACCTGAGCACCCTTGCCGGGCTTCAGTTCGATCGCGTGGATGGTGCTACCAACCGGGATATTGCGCAGCGGCAGGCAGTTACCCGGCTTGATCGGCGCCTCGGCACCACTGATCAGCTGATCGCCAGCTACCACGCCCTTGGGGGCGATGATGTAGCGACGCTCGCCGTCAGCATACTTCAGCAGAGCAATATGAGCGGTACGGTTCGGATCGTATTCCACGCGCTCCACGGTGGCAGGAATGCCATCCTTGTTGCGACGGAAATCGACCAGACGGTAGTGCTGCTTGTGGCCGCCCCCACGATGACGCGTGGTGATACGACCATTGTTGTTACGACCACCGGACTTGCCTTGCTTCTCCAGCAGAGGTGCATAGGGAGCACCCTTGTGCAGGTCCGAGTTAACGACCTTTACAACGAAGCGGCGGCCAGCGGAAGTAGGTTTACATTTAACAATTGCCATGATGTACCCCTTTCTTATTCAGCGCTGGCGAAGTCGATGTCCTGACCGGGCTGCAGGCTTACATAGGCCTTCTTCCAGTCATTACGCTTGCCCAGGCCGCGAACGGTTCGCTTGGTCTTGCCATTGACATTCAGGGTCGAAACCTTCTCGACCTTGACGTTGAACAGTTGCTCAACAGCTTTCTTGATTTCCAGCTTGGTCGCAGTGGTATCCACCTTGAACACGATCTGGCTGTGCTTTTCGGCCAGACCGGTAGCCTTTTCGGATACATGCGGGCCGAGCAGTACTTTGAAAATGCGCTCCTGGTTCATCCCAGCATCTCCTCGAACTTCTTGACAGCAGGTACAGTGATCAGCACCTTGTCGTAAGCGATCAGGCTGACCGGATCAGAGCCCTGTACGTCACGTACGTCGACGTGCGGCAGGTTGCGTGCAGCCAGGTACAGGTTGGTGTCGAGGCTATCGGTAACGATCAGCACGTTATCCAGATTCAGCTCGTTCAGCTTGCCAACCAGGGCCTTGGTCTTGGGCGCGTCCACACCGAAGCTCTCGACAACCACCAGGCGATCCTGACGGATCAGCTCGGACAGGATGGAGCGCATGGCGCCGCGGTACATCTTGCGGTTCAGCTTCTGCTCGAAGTTGCGCGGACGAGCTGCGAAGGTGGTACCGCCCCCACGCCAGATCGGGCTGCGGATGGTACCGGCACGGGCACGGCCGGTGCCCTTCTGACGCCAGGGCTTCTTGCCGCCACCGGACACTTCAGAACGGGTCTTCTGCTGCTTGGTGCCCTGACGGCCACCGGCCATGTAGGCAACAACAGCCTGGTGAACCAGGGTTTCGTTAAACTCGGTGGCAAAGGTCTGATCGGAAACTTCGATCGCGCTCGCACCAGCTACATTCAGATTCATGAGAACTCCCCCTTAACCCTTGGCCTTGACTGCCGGGCGCACAATGACGTCGCTACCGGGAGCACCGGGTACCGGGCCCTTGATCAGCAGAAGGTTACGTTCGGCGTCAACGCGTACGATTTCCAGGGTCTGCACGGTCACGCGCTCGGCGCCCATGTGACCGGACATCTTCTTGCCCTTGAATACGCGACCCGGGGTCTGGCACTGGCCGATGGAGCCGGGGACACGGTGGGACACGGAGTTGCCGTGGGTGGCATCCTGACCGCGGAAGTTCCAGCGCTTGATGGTACCGGCAAAGCCCTTACCTTTGGACTGACCGGTAACGTCTACTTTCTGGCCCGCTTCGAAAATACCGACATTGATTTCTGCGCCAGCTTCGAACTCTGCACCGTCTTCCAGGCGGAATTCGCATACGCTGCGACCTGCAGCAGTATTGGCCTTGGCAAAATGACCAGCCATGGGCTTGCTGACGCGACTGGCGCGGCGCTCGCCTACGGTGACTTGAATGGCGTTGTAGCCATCCTTGTCGAGGGTCTTGACTTGAGTGATACGGTTGGGCTCGACCTCGACCACCGTAACAGGAATGGAAACACCATCTTCAGTGAAAACGCGGGTCATACCGCATTTCCGGCCGACTACACCAATAGTCATGTTGTAAACCTCTTAAGTGCACGGGGCTATTACCCGCTATGGCCGCCCATTTCAGGGCGTTACACGGCTGGATAGCCCCCGTCGTTCGGGGCTATCAGCCGAGGCTGATCTGAACCTCAACGCCAGCTGCAAGGTCCAGTTTCATCAGCGCATCGACAGTCTTGTCGGTGGGCTGAACGATATCCAGCACCCGCTTGTGGGTACGGATTTCATATTGATCCCGGGCATCTTTGTTGACGTGCGGAGAAATCAGCACGGTAAAACGCTCTTTGCGTGTCGGCAAAGGAATCGGACCACGCACCTGAGCCCCAGTACGCTTCGCGGTATCCACGATTTCCTGGGTAGATTGATCAATCAGGCGATGGTCAAAAGCCTTCAACCGAATACGAATCTGTTGGTTCTGCATTTGACCAGAAACTCCAAGCTTCTATTTTCAGAGCACACCCGGACACAGGCGGGCCCATCCAAGGGAGGCGCAATATTACAGATGCGCCATTCTAGTGTCAACCAAAATACAAAAGCCCCCGATCACCGGGGGCTTCTGCTTATGGTCAGATTATCAGGCGATAATCTTGGCAACCACGCCGGCGCCAACGGTACGGCCGCCTTCGCGGATAGCGAAGCGCAGGCCTTCTTCCATGGCGATCGGAGCGATCAGGGTAACAACCAGCTTGACGTTGTCGCCCGGCATGACCATTTCCACGCCTTCGGGCAGTTCGCAGGAACCGGTCACGTCAGTGGTACGGAAGTAGAACTGCGGACGGTAGCCCTTGAAGAACGGGGTGTGACGACCACCTTCGTCCTTGCCCAGTACGTAGACTTCGGCTTCGAACTGGGTGTGCGGCTTGATGGTGCCCGGCTTGGCCAGAACCTGACCACGCTCAACGTCTTCACGCTTGGTACCACGCAGCAGAACACCAACGTTCTCACCGGCACGGCCTTCGTCCAGCAGCTTGCGGAACATCTCGACACCAGTACAGGTAGTCTTGGTGGTCTCCTTGATGCCGACGATTTCGACCTCTTCCTGAACCTTGATGATACCGCGCTCAACACGACCGGTTACCACAGTACCGCGGCCGGAAATGGAGAACACGTCTTCGATCGGCATCAGGAACGGCTTGTCGATGGCACGCTCAGGCTCGGGGATGTAGCTGTCCAGAGTCTCGACCAGGGTCTTGACGGCAGTGGTGCCCAGACCGTTGTCGTCGCGACCTTCCAGAGCCATCAGGGCGGAACCGATGATGATCGGAGTGTCGTCGCCGGGGAAGTCGTAAGTGCTCAGCAGATCGCGCACTTCCATTTCCACCAGTTCCAGCAGCTCTTCGTCGTCAACCATGTCGGCCTTGTTCAGGAACACGACGATGTAGGGTACGCCTACCTGACGGGACAGCAGGATGTGCTCGCGGGTCTGCGGCATCGGGCCGTCAGCAGCGGAGCAGACCAGGATAGCGCCGTCCATCTGGGCAGCACCGGTGATCATGTTCTTCACGTAGTCGGCGTGACCGGGGCAGTCAACGTGCGCGTAGTGACGGGTCGGGGAATCATACTCAACGTGGGAAGTGTTGATGGTGATACCACGAGCCTTCTCTTCCGGCGCGTTGTCGATCTGGTCGTAACCCTTGGAAGCACCGCCGCTGCCGAATACTTCGGCGCAGACGCGGGTCAGGGCTGCGGTCAGAGTGGTCTTGCCATGGTCAACGTGACCGATGGTGCCCACGTTCAGGTGCGGTTTACTGCGTTCAAACTTTTCTTTTGCCACGATTAGTAACCTCTTCAATTAGCCAGGAAGCAATCAGCCTTGCTTCTTGATGATAGCGTCAACGATGTTCGAGGGAGCCTCGGCGTATTTGGAGAACTCCATGGAGTAGCTGGCACGTCCCTGGGACATGGAGCGTACATCCGTGGCGTAACCAAACATCTCACCCAGCGGAACCTCAGCACGGATGACCTTCCCGGAGGGAGAGTCTTCCATACCCTGAACCAGACCACGACGACGGTTGAGGTCACCCATCACGTCACCCATGTAGTCCTCAGGGGTCACTACTTCAACTTTCATGATCGGCTCGAGCAGAACGGCACCGCCTTTCTGGGCCAGCTGCTTGGTGGCCATGGAAGCGGCGATCTTGAACGCCATTTCGTTCGAGTCGACATCATGATAAGAACCATCAAAGATGGTTGCCTTGAGGCTGAGCAGCGGGTAACCGGCGAGAACACCGTTCTTCATCTGCTCATCAATGCCCTTCTGTACCGCAGGAATGTATTCCTTGGGTACCACACCACCAACCACTTCGCTGGCGAACACCAGGCCTTCGACGCCTTCTTCGGCCGGCTCGAAGCGGATCCAGACATGACCGAACTGACCGCGACCACCAGACTGACGAACGAACTTGCCTTCGATCTCGCAGGTGTTGCGGATAGCTTCACGGTAGGCCACCTGGGGCTTGCCGATGTTGGCCTCGACGTTGAATTCGCGCTTCATGCGGTCAACGATGATGTCCAGGTGCAGCTCACCCATACCACCGATGATGGTCTGACCGGACTCTTCGTCGGTGCGCACGCGGAAAGAGGGGTCTTCCTGAGCCAGCTTGCTCAGAGCGACACCCATCTTCTCCTGGTCAGCCTTGGTTTTCGGCTCGACCGCAACGTGGATGACCGGCTCGGGGAAGTCCATGCGCTCCAGCACGATGGGCTTCTCGATGTCACACAGAGTGTCACCGGTAGTCACATCCTTCATGCCGATCAGGGCGGCGATGTCACCAGCGCGCAGCTCCTTGATCTCTTCACGGCTGTTAGCCTGCATCTGAACCATACGGCCGACGCGCTCTTTCTTGCCCTTGACCGAGTTGAGCACAGAGTCACCGGAGCTCAGCACACCGGAGTACACGCGGACGAAGGTCAGGGTACCGACGAAGGGGTCGGTAGCGATCTTGAACGCCAGAGCAGCGAAAGGCTCGTCGTCGCTGGAGATGCGCTGATCAGTGATCTCATCGCTATCCGGGCTGACACCCTTGATGGCTTCAACTTCATCGGGAGCCGGCAGGAAGTCGATAACGGCGTCCAGTACCAGCGGCACACCCTTGTTCTTGAACGAGGAGCCGCAGACAGCCGGAACGATCTCGCTGGCCAGGGTACGCTGACGCAGGCCGGCCTTGATCTCTTCCAGAGACAGGTCGCCCTCTTCCAGGTACTTGTTCATCAGCTCTTCGTTGGCTTCGGCAGCGGCCTCGACCAGGTTTTCCCGGTACTGCTGAGCCAGCTCGGCCATGTCCTCGGGAATCTCTTCCTCGCGGAAGGTCATGCCCAGATCGCCATCGTTCCAGTAGATGGCCTTCATGCGCAGCAGATCGACCTGACCGACGAAGTTCTCTTCGGAGCCGATCGGCAGCTGCAGCGGTACCGGAGTGTGACCCAGGCGCTTCTTGATCTGCTCGACCACGCGCAGGAAGTTGGCACCCTGACGGTCCAGCTTGTTCACGTAGACGATACGCGGCACGCCGTATTTGTTGGCCTGACGCCATACGGTCTCGGACTGGGGCTCTACACCCGAAGTGCCACAGAACACCACCACGGCGCCGTCCAGCACGCGCAGGGAGCGCTCTACTTCAATGGTGAAGTCAACGTGACCGGGGGTGTCGATAACGTTGATGCGGTGTTTCTTGTACTGCTTCTCGGAACCCTGCCAGAAGGCGGTAACGGCAGCGGAGGTAATGGTAATACCGCGCTCCTGCTCCTGGGCCATCCAGTCAGTGGTACTGGCGCCGTCATGGGTCTCGCCCATCTTGTGGTTCACGCCAGTGTAATACAGGATCCGTTCCGTGGTTGTGGTTTTGCCCGCATCGACGTGCGCACAAATACCGATATTTCGGTACAGATTGATCGGGGTTGTACGAGCCACGATAGTCTCCTGAGTCGTTGTTTAGAAGCGATAGTGTGAGAAGGCCTTGTTGGCTTCAGCCATACGGTGCACGTCTTCACGCTTCTTGACCGCAGAACCTTTACCCTCAGAGGCATCAAGGAGTTCACCAGCAAGACGCAGATCCATCGATTTCTCGCCACGCTTACGGGCAGCATCTACCAGCCAGCGCATTGCCAGAGCATTGCGGCGGGAGGGACGCACTTCAACCGGAACCTGGTAGGTGGCACCACCTACACGGCGGGATTTGACCTCGACCAGCGGAGCGATGGCATCCAGTGCTTTCTCGAACACTTCAACCGGATTATCAGTCTTGGTGCGCTCTTTCACTTTGTCCAGTGCACCGTACACGATACGCTCAGCGGTGGATTTCTTGCCGCTTTCCATTACATGGTTCATGAATTTGGCGAGAATCTGGCTGCCATACTTAGGTTCTGGCAGGATCTCACGTTTTGCCGCTACACGACGTCTTGGCATGATAAGCCCTCAAAACGGTCTTCAGGTTAGCCCAGGACTGGAACACTTGTGTTACGCCTGACCTTACTCTTATCGACTCAGGTTAAAAGAATTCAAAAACTTACTTCGGACGCTTGGCGCCGTACTTGGAACGACCCTGCTTGCGGTCTTTCACACCGGAGGTATCCAGGGAACCGCGAACAGTGTGGTAACGCACACCCGGCAGGTCCTTTACACGGCCGCCGCGAATCAGAACGACGCTGTGCTCCTGCAGGTTGTGGCCTTCACCACCGATATAGGAAGAAACTTCAAAGCCGTTGGTCAGGCGTACGCGGCAGACCTTACGCAGAGCCGAGTTCGGCTTCTTCGGCGTGGTGGTATATACACGGGTACATACACCACGGCGCTGCGGGCAGTTCTGCAGCGCGGGCACGTCGCTTTTTTCAGCAACACGCTTGCGCGGCTTTTGAACCAGCTGGTTGATTGTTGCCATCTAGCAAAACTCCATAGATGTCCCTGGGACATATTAAATAAAACGGCAGGGCGAAACGCCCCGCCTATTTTAGGGGTACGGAATTCTATAGATCCCATACCCGAGCGTCAAGCCGCCCGCCGCGCAGGGCGACGGGCAACCTGGATCAGTTGCCGCTGAAGTTCAGCGCATCGGACAGCGCCTGTTCGACTTCACTGGCGCTCACCTTGGTCGGCTTGTCGGCCAGACGCTGGCGCTTGCGCTCGGCGTGGTAGGCCAGACCGGTACCGGCCGGGATCAGACGACCTACGACCACGTTCTCCTTCAGACCGCGCAGATGGTCGCGCTTGCCGGTGACGGCAGCCTCGGTCAGCACGCGGGTGGTCTCCTGGAAGGAGGCCGCGGAAATGAAGGACTCGGTGGACAGCGACGCCTTGGTGATACCCAGCAGTACCCGCTCGTACTTGGCCGGGAACTTGTCCTGAGCGATCAGGGCTTCGTTCTCTTCCAGTACCTGGGTCAGCTCGACCTGATCGCCCTTGATGAAGCTGGAGTCGCCGGACTCGGTGATCTCGACCTTGCGCAGCATCTGGCGAATGGTCACCTCGATGTGCTTGTCGTTGATCTTCACGCCCTGCAGACGGTACACGTCCTGGATCTCGTTGACGATGTACTTGGCCAGCTCGCTGACACCCAGCAGGCGCAGGATATCGTGCGGGTTGCTCGGACCGTCGGAGATAACCTCACCGCGGGTGACCTGCTCACCTTCGAACACGTTCAGGTGGCGCCACTTCGGAATCAGCTCCTCGTACGGATCGCTGCCATCCACCGGAGTGATGATCAGGCGGCGCTTGCCCTTGGTTTCCTTGCCGAAGGAAATGGTACCGCTGATTTCCGCCAGGATTGCCGGCTCCTTCGGACGACGCGCCTCGAACAGGTCGGCCACACGCGGCAGACCACCGGTGATGTCCCGGGTCTTGGAGGTTTCACGCGGAATACGCGCGATCACGTCACCGATGTTCACTTCGACGCCGTCGGACAGGTTGACCTGGGTCTTCTCCGGCAGGAAGTACTGCGCCGGCACATCGGTGCCCGGCAGCATGAGTTCCTTGCCATCGGAGCCGATCAGCTTGATGGTCGGACGGATGTCCTTACCGGCGGACGGACGCTCGTGAACGGCCATCACCTCGATGTTGCTCAGACCGGTCAGCTCGTCGGTCTGACGACGGATGGTGATCCCCTCTTCCATGCCGACGAACTGGACGGTACCGGCGATCTCGGTAACGATCGGGTGGGTGTGCGGGTCCCACTTGGCCACGACCTGACCGGCCTGCACCTCTTCACCCTCATGGATCGAGATGACCGCACCGTAGGGCAGCTTGTAGCGCTCGCGCTCGCGACCGAACTCGTCAGCCAGAGCCAGCTCACCGGAACGGGATACCGCCACCAGCGCGCCGTCATCACGGGTCACGTGCTTCAGGTTGCTCAGGCGGATGGTACCGGCGCTCTTGACCTGGATGCTGTCCTGGGCGGCGGTCCGGCTGGCGGCACCACCGATGTGGAAGGTACGCATGGTCAGCTGGGTACCCGGCTCACCGATGGACTGGGCAGCGATAACGCCCACTGCCTCACCGATGTTGATCAGGTGACCACGTGCCAGGTCGCGACCATAGCAGGTGGAGCACACGCCGTAGCGGGTCTCGCAGGTGATCGGCGAACGCACGATGACCTCGTCGACACTGTTGGTCTCGAGGAAGTCGACCAGCTTCTCGTCGATCAGGGTACCGGCGGCCAGAATGACTTCTTCCGTGCCCGGCTTGAGAACATCCTGGGCGGCAACCCGGCCCAGTACGCGCTCGCCCAGCGGCTCGACGATATCACCACCTTCGATATGCGGCTTCATGACCAGACCCTGGTCGGTGCCACAGTCGACCTCGGTGATCACCAGGTCCTGGGCCACGTCAACCAGACGACGGGTCAGGTAACCGGAGTTCGCGGTCTTCAGTGCGGTATCGGCCAGACCCTTACGGGCACCGTGGGTCGAGATGAAGTACTGCAGTACGTTCAGACCTTCACGGAAGTTGGCGATGATCGGCGTCTCGATGATGGAGCCGTCCGGCTTGGCCATCAGGCCCCGCATACCCGCCAGCTGACGGATCTGGGCGGCGGAACCCCGGGCACCGGAGTCGGCCATCATGTACATGGAGTTGAAGGATTCGTGGGCGATCTCGTTGCCTTCACGATCCTTGATGCGGTCGACCTTGAGGTTCTCCATCATGGCCTTGGAGATCTCGTCGTTGGCGCGGGACCACAGGTCGATGACCTTGTTGTACTTCTCGCCGGCGGTTACCAGACCGGCGGCGTACTGATCCTCGATTTCCTTCACTTCGGCGGTGGCGCGCTCGATGATCTCGGCCTTCTCTTCCGGGATCTCGAAGTCGTTCACACCGATGGAGGCACCGGAGATGGTCGAGTAGGCAAAACCGGTGTACATCAGCTGGTCGGCGAAGATCACGGTTTCCTTCAGACCCACCACGCGGTAGCTGGTGTTGATCAGCTTGGAAATCGCCTTCTTGCGCAGCGGCTGGTCGACCAGGGAGAACGGCAGCCCCTTGGGCAGGATCTGGAACAGCAGCGCACGACCGGCAGTGGTCTCGACCAGACGGGTCTCGGTGGTGGAGTTGCCTTCCTTGTCGATGACGGTCTCGGTGATGCGCACCTTGATCATCGCATGCAGGGCCAGCTGGCCGGTACGGTAGGCCATCTCCACTTCGCTGATGCTGCTGAAGGCCATGCCTTCACCCTTGGCGTTCACCAGGGAGCGGGTCATGTAGTACAGACCCAGTACCACGTCCTGGGACGGCACGATGATCGGCTCACCGCTGGCGGGCGACAGGATGTTGTTGGTCGACATCATCAGCGCACGGGCTTCCAGCTGGGCCTCGAGGGTCAGCGGAACGTGGACGGCCATCTGGTCACCGTCGAAGTCGGCGTTGTACGCGGCACAGACCAGCGGGTGCAGCTGGATGGCCTTGCCTTCGATCAGCACGGGCTCAAAGGCCTGGATACCGAGACGGTGCAGGGTTGGCGCACGGTTGAGCAGTACCGGGTGTTCGCGGATGACCTCGGCGAGGATGTCCCACACCTCCGGCAGTTCGCGCTCGACCATCTTCTTGGCCGCCTTGATGGTGGTGGCCAGGCCGCGGTGCTCCAGCTTGCCGAAGATGAACGGCTTGAACAGCTCCAGGGCCATCTTCTTGGGCAGACCGCACTGGTGCAGACGCAGGGTCGGACCCACCACGATCACCGAGCGACCGGAGTAGTCCACGCGCTTGCCCAGCAGGTTCTGACGGAAACGACCCTGCTTGCCCTTGATCATGTCGGCCAGGGATTTCAGCGGGCGCTTGTTGGTGCCGGTAATGGCACGGCCGCGACGACCGTTATCCAGCAGTGCGTCGACGGATTCCTGCAGCATGCGCTTTTCGTTGCGCACGATGATGTCCGGCGCAGCCAGATCCAGCAGGCGCTTGAGGCGGTTGTTGCGGTTGATGACCCGGCGATACAGATCGTTCAGGTCGGAAGTGGCAAAGCGGCCACCGTCCAGGGGTACCAGCGGACGCAGGTCCGGCGGCAATACCGGCAGAACGGTCATGACCATCCACTCGGGCTTGTTGCCGGAGCTCTGGAAGGCTTCCATCAGCTTCAGACGCTTGGACAGCTTCTTGATCTTGGTTTCCGAGGTGGTCTGCGGGATTTCTTCACGCAGACGGCTGATCTCGTGGTCCAGATCCAGACCGCTGAGCAGCTGGAACACGGCTTCGGCACCCATGCGGGCGTCGAACTCGTCACCGAATTCTTCCAGGGCTTCGAAGTACTGCTCGTCGTTCAGCAGCTGACCCTTCTCCAGCGTGGTCAGACCGGGCTCGATCACCACATAGCTTTCGAAGTAGAGCACGCGCTCGATATCGCGCAGGGTCATGTCCAGCAGCAGGCCGATACGGGACGGCAGGGACTTCAGGAACCAGATGTGGGCAACCGGCGAGGCCAGCTCGATGTGGCCCATGCGCTCGCGGCGGACCTTGGCCAGCGCCACTTCCACGCCGCACTTCTCACAGATCACGCCACGGTGCTTGAGGCGCTTGTACTTGCCGCACAGGCACTCGTAGTCCTTCACCGGTCCGAAGATCTTGGCGCAGAACAGGCCGTCGCGCTCCGGCTTGAAGGTACGGTAGTTGATGGTCTCCGGCTTCTTGACTTCGCCATACGACCAGGACCGGATCATTTCCGGCGATGCCAGTCCGATCCGGATGGAATCGAACTCTTCAATCTGTCCCTGGGACTTGAGCAGGTTCAGTAAGTCTTTCAAGGCCTATACTCCTCGCAGTGTCTCAAGGGCGGCGGATCGCACCGCCCGAGACGTGGGCAGTCGGTGGTTATTCGGATTCCAGGTCGATATCGATGGCCAGAGAACGGATTTCCTTGACCAGCACGTTGAAGGACTCGGGCATGCCGGCCTCCATGCGATGGTCGCCGTCCACGATGTTCTTGTACATCTTGGTACGGCCGTTCACGTCATCCGACTTCACAGTCAGCATCTCCTGCAGGGTGTAGGCGGCACCGTAGGCTTCCAGTGCCCAGACCTCCATCTCCCCGAAGCGCTGACCGCCGAACTGAGCCTTACCACCCAGCGGCTGCTGTGTGACCAGACTGTAGGAACCGGTCGAACGGGCGTGCATCTTGTCGTCGACCAGGTGGTTCAGCTTGAGCATGTACATGTAGCCCACAGTCACCGGCCGGTCGAAGGTGTTGCCGGTACGGCCGTCGTACAGGGTCATCTGACCGCTGTCCGGCAGGTCCGCCAGACGCAGCATGTGCTTGATCTCGTGCTCTTCGGCACCATCGAACACCGGGGTCGCCATGGGCACACCGCTGCGCAGGTTGTTCGCCAGCTCGATGATCTCGCTGTCGCTGAGGGCGTCAAGGTTTTCCTGACGACCGCCCACCTTGTTGTACACCTCGTCGAGGAACTCGCGCAGCTCGGAGACCTTGCGCTGCTCGTCGAGCATGCGGTTGATCTTCTCGCCCAGGCCCTTGGCTGCCAGACCCAGATGGGTCTCGAGGATCTGACCGACGTTCATCCGCGAAGGTACGCCCAGCGGGTTGAGCACGATGTCCACCGGCACGCCGTTCTCGTCGTAAGGCATGTCTTCCACCGGCATGATGACCGAGATGACACCCTTGTTACCATGACGGCCGGCCATCTTGTCACCGGGCTGGATGCGGCGCTTGATAGCCAGGTAGACCTTGACGATCTTCAGCACGCCCGGAGCCAGGTCATCGCCCTGCTGCAGCTTGCGCTTCTTGTCCTCGAACTTCTCGTCGAGCAGCTTGCGACGGTCAACCAGGTAGGCCTGGGTGCGCTCCAGCTGTTCGTTGAGGTTGTCCTCGCTCATGCGCAGCTTGAACCACTGGCCGCGCTCGATACCCTCGAGGATCTCGGCGGTCAGCACTGTGCCCTTCTTCACGCCGGCACCACCTTCAACGGTGTGACCGATCAGGGCCGCGGACAGACGCTCGAAAGCGGCGGTTTCAACGATGCGGAACTCTTCCTGCAGGTCCTTGCGGATCTCGTCGAGCTGCTGTTTCTCGATGGCCAGGGCACGGCTGTCGCGTTCCACGCCATCACGGGTGAACACCTGGACGTCGATGACGGTACCCTTGGTGCCGGTGGGCACACGCAGGGAGGTGTCCTTCACGTCGGAGGCCTTCTCACCGAAGATCGCACGCAGCAGCTTCTCCTCCGGAGTCAGCTGGGTTTCGCCCTTGGGCGTGACCTTGCCGACCAGGATGTCGCCGGGGCCGACCTCGGCACCAACATAGACGATACCGGCCTCATCCAGCTTGCCCAGCGCCGCTTCACCGACGTTGGGAATATCGGAGGTGATCTCCTCCGGCCCCAGCTTGGTGTCGCGGGACACGCAGGTCAGTTCCTGGATGTGGATGGTGGTGAAACGGTCTTCCTGTACCACGCGCTCGGAGATGAGGATGGAGTCCTCGAAGTTGTAGCCGTTCCAGGGCATGAAGGCCACGCGCATGTTCTGACCCAGGGCCAGCTCGCCCATGTCCACGGAGGAACCATCAGCCAGGATGTCGCGGGCAGCAATCACGTCACCTTTCTTCACCAGCGGCCGCTGGTTGATGCAGGTGTTCTGGTTGGAACGGGTGTACTTGGTCAGGGTGTAGATATCCACACCAGCCTCGCCCGCTTCCACCTCGTCATCATTGACGCGGATAACGATACGACTGGCGTCTACCGAGTCCACTACCCCGCCGCGACGGGCAGCAACACAGACCCCGGAGTCCTGGGCCACGTTGCGCTCCATGCCGGTACCGACCAGCGGCTTCTCGGCGCGCAGAGTGGGCACGGCCTGACGCTGCATGTTCGAACCCATGAGGGCGCGGTTGGCATCGTCGTGCTCGAGGAAGGGAATCAGCGAAGCGGCCACGGAGACCACCTGACGGGGAGACACGTCCATCAGGGTGACTTCTTCCGGCGCCTTGACGCTGAACTCGTTCATGTGGCGGACGGCAACCAGCTCTTCAACCAGCTTGCCATCACGCACTTCCGCGCTGGCCTGGGCGATGACGTGATCGGCTTCTTCGATCGCCGACAGGAACACGATCTCGTCGGTTACCACGGTGTCCTTGACGCGACGGTAGGGGCTTTCGAGGAAGCCGTACTCGTTGGTCCGGGCGTAGGTGGCCAGGGAGTTGATCAGACCGATGTTCGGACCTTCAGGGGTCTCGATCGGGCAGACGCGACCATAGTGGGTCGGGTGTACGTCACGCACCTCGAAGCCGGCACGTTCACGGGTCAGACCACCCGGCCCGAGCGCGGAGACGCGGCGCTTGTGGGTGATCTCCGACAGCGGGTTGTTCTGGTCCATGAACTGGGACAGCTGGCTGGAACCGAAGAACTCCTTGACTGCCGCTGCCACCGGCTTGGCGTTGATCAGGTCCTGGGGCATCAGGCCTTCGCTCTCGGCCATGGACAGACGCTCCTTGACCGCGCGCTCCACGCGCACCAGGCCCACGCGGAACTGGTTCTCGGCCATTTCGCCAACGGAGCGGATACGACGGTTACCCAGGTGATCGATGTCGTCGACCACGCCCTTGCCGTTACGGATGTCGACCAGGGTCTTGAGCACCTCGATGATGTCTTCCTTGCTCAGCACGCCAGGGCCTTCGATCTCTTCGCGACCGATGCGGCGGTTGAACTTCATGCGGCCCACGGCGGACAGGTCGTAGCGGTCGCTGCTGAAGAACAGGTTGCTGAACAGGGTTTCGGCGGCGTCCTTGGTCGGCGGCTCGCCGGGGCGCATCATGCGGTAGATCTCCACCAGGGCATCGAGCTGGCTGGTGGTGGTATCGATACGCAGGGTGTCGGAGATGAAGGGACCGCAGTCGATATCGTTGGTGTACAGGGTCTCCAGATGGGTGACACCTGCCTTGATCAGCTTCTCGATCAGTTCGGCGCTGATTTCGGTGTTGCATTCGACCAGGATTTCACCGGTGGCCGGATGCACGACCGGCTTGGCGATGGTACGGCCGATCAGATAGTCGAAGGGCACTTCGAGGCTGGAAACGCCGGCTTTCTCCAGCTGGTTGATGTGTCGTGCAGTGATACGACGGCCTTTCTCGACGATCACCTTGCCCTTGCCATCGGTGATGTCGAAGGTGGCGATTTCGCCACGCAGGCGCTGCGGCACCAGTTCCAGTTGCAGGGTCTCGCCGTGCACCTCGAACTTGTTGGTGTCGTAGAAGATATCCAGAATTTCCTCGGCCTGATAACCCAGGGCGCGCAGCAGCACGGTCGCCGGCAGCTTGCGGCGGCGGTCGATACGGACGAAGACCGCATCCTTGGGATCGAACTCGAAGTCCAGCCAGGAGCCGCGGTAGGGAATCACGCGGGCGGAATACAGCAGCTTGCCGGAGCTGTGTGTCTTGCCACGGTCGTGGTCGAAGAACACACCCGGGCTGCGGTGCAGCTGGGAAACGATCACACGCTCGGTACCATTGATCACGAAGGTACCGTTCTCGGTCATCAGGGGTATTTCACCCATGTAGACTTCCTGCTCCTTGATGTCCTTGATCGCCTTGCTGGCAGATTCACGATCAAAGATGATCAGGCGCACTTTAACGCGCAGCGGAACCGCATAGGTCACGCCACGCAGCACACATTCCTTGACGTCGAAAGCCGGCTCACCCAGCCGGTAACCGACATACTCGAGCGCCGCATTACCGGAATAGCTGATAATGGGGAAAACAGATTTGAAGGCCGCGTGCAGACCGATATCACGAACGCCGTCCTTGTCCGCGTCGGCCTGCAGGAATTCCCGGTAGGAATCCAGCTGGATCGCCAGCAGATAGGGCACGTCCATCACATGCGGCAGTTTGCCAAAGTCCTTGCGGATACGTTTTTTCTCAGTGTATGAGTAAGCCATCAGCGTTCCCCAGCTTGGTCACCTGCTTGAGTGGCTCCCCCGACAGGGAAGCCTGAAAATGCTTGCAAGACCTGGTCTTGCGCACTCGCCTGGAGTGGAATCCACTGCAGCCCCGCGGGGCTGCAACGGAAAAAGGCCGGTGGCTCACAGGCCACCAGCCATCAATCCGATCATCGATCAGACTGTCGATGCAAGGTCGCGCAAGCTTACTTGAGCTCGACCGTTGCACCAGCCTCTTCCAGCGACTTCTTCGCGGCTTCGGCTTCTTCCTTGGATACGCCTTCCTTCACGGTGGACGGAGCGCCGTCTACCAGGGCCTTGGCTTCTTTCAGACCCAGACCGGTCAGTTCGCGAACGGCCTTGATGACGTTCACTTTCTTGTCGCCGGCGGCAGCCAGAACGATGTTGAACTCGGTCTGCTCTTCAGCAGCGGCAGCACCGCCAGCAGCCGGGCCAGCTACAACAGCAGCGGCGGCGGAAACGCCGAACTTCTCTTCCATGGCGGCGATCAGTTCAACGACCTGCATGACGGACATTTCGGATACTGCGTTGATGATATCTTCGTTGGTAAGAGCCATGACTCTATATTCCTGTATTGGGGGACACCCCTTGGGGCATCAAAACATTAAAAGCAAACGACGAAAGCAGTGGGCAGCCTATCAGGCAGCTTCGGCTTCCTTCTGATCGCGGACTGCAGCCAGCGTACGAACGAACTTGCTGGTGGCGCCTTGGATAACGCTCATCAGCTGTGCGATTGCTTCGTCGTAAGTCGGCAGAGAAGCCAGCTTGTCGATCTGGTCAGCTGCAAGGTAATTGCCTTCAAACGCGGCTGCCTTGATCTGGAACTTGTCCTGGCTCTTGGCGAATTCCTTGAACAGGCGGGCAGCGGCGCCCGGATGCTCGTTGGAAAACGCGATCAGAGTCGGACCGACAAAGACGTCGTTCAGGCACTCGTACTCGGTACCTTCAACAGCACGACGCAGCAGGGTGTTACGTACGACACGTACGTACACGCCAGCTTCGCGAGCGTCTTTGCGCAGACCAGTCATGGCAGCTACGCCTACACCGCGGGCATCAGCCACAACGGCAGACAGCGCACCTTTGGCAGCTTCGTTGACTTCAGCGACGATGGCCTTTTTGTCTTCGAGCTTGATTGCCACGGGTTCTACTCCTGGATTTACCATTAATCGCCAGAGGCGACATGTTTTGGTGTCTGATCCAGCCTGCACTGAATCGTGAGCACCATCTGCGTAGGTCCGGGATGATTCCCGATTTAAGACTCACATCACCTACGGTCTTGGATAGCCCCCAACTGGCAGGGACCCCAATAGTTGGCGCGCCGCAGGCGACGCGCCGATACATCAGATATTCAGCGAAGCATGATCAACTTGCAGACCCGGGCCCATGGTGGTGCTCAGGGAGACGCGCTGCAGGTAGACACCCTTGGAGGTGGACGGCTTGGCTTTCTTCAGGTCAGCCAGCAGAGCTTCGACGTTCTCCTTCAGCTTGACCGGCTCGAAACCGACCTTGCCTACGGAGCAGTGAATGATGCCGTTCTTGTCGGTACGGTAGCGCACCTGACCAGCCTTGGCGTTCTTCACGGCGGTAGCCACGTCAGCGGCAACGGTACCGACTTTCGGGTTCGGCATCAGGCCGCGGGGACCCAGTACCTGGCCCAGCTGGCCGACAACGCGCATGGCGTCGGGGGAAGCAATGACCACGTCGTAGTTCAGATCACCGGCCTTCATTTCGGCAGCCAGGTCGTCCATGCCGACCTTGTCAGCACCGGCAGCCAGTGCGGCTTCGGCGTTGGCACCCTGGGTGAATACGGCAACGCGAACGGTCTTGCCGGTGCCGTGGGGCAGCAGGGTAGCGCCACGTACAACCTGGTCGGACTTGCGCGGGTCAACACCGAGGTTGACAGCCACATCCACGGATTCGACGAACTTGACATTGGACAGCTCGGCCAGCAGCTGGGCGGCCTCTTCGAAGCTGTACACCTTGGTGCTGTCGACTTTCTCTTTGATCGCCTTCTGGCGCTTGGTCAGCTTGGCCATTACACACCCTCCACGGTCAGACCCATGCTACGGGCGGAACCCGCGATGGTGCGTACAGCTGCTTCCAGATCGGCAGCGGTCAGATCAGCCTGCTTGGTCTTGGCGATCTCTTCCAGCTGAGCGCGGGTAACGGTACCCACTTTCTGGCTGTTCGGACGAGCGGAACCGCCCTTCACGCCTGCGGCCTTCATCAGCAGAACGGCAGCGGGAGTACTCTTGGTTTCAAAAGTGAAGCTGCGGTCGCTGTATACGGTGATGATCACGGGAGTCGGCAGACCCGGCTCTACGCCCTGGGTCTTGGCGTTGAACGCTTTGCAGAATTCCATGATGTTGACGCCGTGCTGGCCCAGAGCCGGGCCTACCGGCGGACTCGGGTTAGCCTGGCCGGCCTTGACTTGCAGCTTGATATAAGCCTGAATCTTCTTTGCCATCAGTTTTCTCCATTGGGTGCTAGCGCCTTGCGGCTCCCCGTTAATGTATTGCCCACCGACAACAAAACCCCGCACTGCCTTCAGGCATTGCAGGGTTCAGGCGGGCGAATGAACTCAGCCTTTTTCTACCTGGCCGAATTCGAGCTCCACAGGCGTGGGGCGACCGAAAATGAGAACAGCCACCTGAACACGGCTCTTCTCATAATTCACTTCTTCTACAACACCGTTGAAATCGGCGAAGGGACCGTCAATGACGCGAACCACTTCACCCGGCTCGAACAGCGTCTTGGGCTTGGGCTTGTCGCTGCCGTCGGCAACGCGACGCAGGATGGCTTCGGCTTCGCGATCGGTAATGGGGGCAGGCTTGTCGGCAGTGCCACCGATGAAGCCGAGCACGCGAGGAGTATCCTTGACCAGGTGCCAGGTGCCTTCGTTCATTTCCATCTGCACCAGCACATAACCCGGGAAGAACTTGCGTTCACTCTTGCGCTTCTGTCCGCTGCGCATTTCCACCACTTCTTCGGTGGGCACCAGGATCTCACCAAACTGGTCTTCCATTCCGGCCAGCTTGATACGCTCCTGCAGCGAGCGCATTACGTGCTTTTCAAACCCGGAGTAGGCATGTATGACGTACCAACGCTTGGACACGGAACACCTTTAGCCAATGAACATAGAAATAATCCAACCCAGCAGGGTATCAAGCCCCCAGAGGACCAGGGCCATGATCAGCACGACCGCCACAACGATCAGGGTTGTTTGAGTGGTTTCCGTACGGGTTGGCCAGACGACCTTGCGTATCTCAATACGCGCTTCCTTGAGCAGGGACCAGAAGGCCTTGCCTTTGGCGGTCTGCAGGGCCACGAAGCCCGCGACCAGGCCGAGCGCGACCAGCGCTACGGCACGATACAAAACAGATTCAGCTGCGAAATAATGGTTACCAGCTACGCCGACAAAAACGATTACCGCCACAACGATCCACTTAAGAACGTCCAAGCGGCTGTCGTGAGTTTCTGCCCTGGTGCTCATCTATCGTACTATCCTGTTTTGTCTTTGCCAGATAATCTGGCAGGCCAGGAGGGAATCGAACCCCCAACCTGCGGTTTTGGAGACCGCCGCTCTGCCAATTGAGCTACTGGCCTGTAATCGCAGTTGAGCCGGCAATGATACCGGCTCAACAGAGCAAGATCAATCGCTAATTAAGCGATAATCTTGGCAACCACGCCGGCGCCAACGGTACGGCCGCCTTCGCGGATAGCGAAGCGCAGGCCTTCTTCCATGGCGATCGGAGCGATCAGGGTAACAACCAGCTTGACGTTGTCGCCCGGCATGACCATTTCCACGCCTTCGGGCAGTTCGCAGGAACCGGTCACGTCAGTGGTACGGAAGTAGAACTGCGGACGGTAGCCCTTGAAGAACGGGGTGTGACGACCACCTTCGTCCTTGCCCAGTACGTAGACTTCGGCTTCGAACTGGGTGTGCGGCTTGATGGTGCCCGGCTTGGCCAGAACCTGACCACGCTCAACGTCTTCACGCTTGGTACCACGCAGCAGAACACCAACGTTCTCACCGGCACGGCCTTCGTCCAGCAGCTTGCGGAACATCTCGACACCAGTACAGGTAGTCTTGGTGGTCTCCTTGATGCCGACGATTTCGACCTCTTCCTGAACCTTGATGATACCGCGCTCAACACGACCGGTTACCACAGTACCGCGGCCGGAAATGGAGAACACGTCTTCGATCGGCATCAGGAACGGCTTGTCGATGGCACGCTCAGGCTCGGGGATGTAGCTGTCCAGAGTCTCGACCAGGGTCTTGACGGCAGTGGTGCCCAGACCGTTGTCGTCGCGACCTTCCAGAGCCATCAGGGCGGAACCGATGATGATCGGAGTGTCGTCGCCGGGGAAGTCGTAAGTGCTCAGCAGATCGCGCACTTCCATTTCCACCAGTTCCAGCAGCTCTTCGTCGTCAACCATGTCGGCCTTGTTCAGGAACACGACGATGTAGGGTACGCCTACCTGACGGGACAGCAGGATGTGCTCGCGGGTCTGCGGCATCGGGCCGTCAGCAGCGGAGCAGACCAGGATAGCGCCGTCCATCTGGGCAGCACCGGTGATCATGTTCTTCACGTAGTCGGCGTGACCGGGGCAGTCAACGTGCGCGTAGTGACGGGTCGGGGAATCATACTCAACGTGGGAAGTGTTGATGGTGATACCACGAGCCTTCTCTTCCGGCGCGTTGTCGATCTGGTCGTAACCCTTGGAAGCACCGCCGCTGCCGAATACTTCGGCGCAGACGCGGGTCAGGGCTGCGGTCAGAGTGGTCTTGCCGTGGTCAACGTGACCGATGGTGCCCACGTTCAGGTGCGGTTTGCTGCGTTCGAACTTCTCTTTAGCCATCTCGAGAGATCCTCTATGCTGAGCTGAATGCAAGGCGCGAGTCACGCGACCATTAAAATAAAGGCAGATATTTGCATATCTGCCTTATTACTGGAGCTCATGAGCGGATTTGAACCGCTGACCTCACCCTTACCAAGGGTGTGCTCTACCAACTGAGCTACATGAGCTTACAACCTGTGCACTACCGGACTGGAGCGGGTAGCGGGAATCGAACCCGCACCATCAGCTTGGAAGGCTGAGGTTCTACCATTGAACTATACCCGCCAAGAGCTTTTCGCCCGGTAACACTAAATCTGGTGGAGGGGGAAGGATTCGAACCTTCGAAGGCTAAGCCGTCAGATTTACAGTCTGATCCCTTTGACCGCTCGGGAACCCCTCCGCAAAAGAGGCGCCATTTTCATCACTTGGCGCGCCTCTGTCAACACTTTTCTTAGAAAAAACCGCAACTTGAAAGTGTTGACGCCCCAGCAGCCATCCAACTTGTCAGGTGCCTGTCGAAGCGGGCGCTATTCTAGGGGATCTGCTCCTCAATGGCAACGGGTGAACAGGGCTGATATTGATGCTGGAGCGACGGGAAGTCCGCACGCAGCCGCGACAGCAGTGCCTGGTCCACCAGACGACGGGACGCGCCGCCCACCTCGACCACATACTGGCGCTCCTTCCTGCTCAACGCGTGCACCTGGGCGTCGTGCCCCTGGGCCTGCAGCTGCTCGCGTCGCAACTCGGCATGGTCCTGCCGCTGGAATACGCCCAGTGACAGCTGCCCAGCCATTTCCCCCTGGGTAATCAGGAAGCTGTCCACGCCCTGTTCCTGCAGCGCCGACAGCTGCAGCACCGCATGACGCTCACCACCGACCACCGGCATCACGAGCCAGTAGTCGGTGCCCATGACCACCTCCCTGGGACGGACCTCCGCTGCGATATCCAGCACCAGCAGGCGCTGACGCAGCTGCTGCGCCTCGCCGGCAGTGGCAAAGCGCCCGAGGGTTACGCATAGCGCCGGGGCCAGGCTCTGGGGTGATGGCAGCTGCGGTTCCGCGACGGCCGGCAACGGCGCCGCGGTAGCCTGTTCGGCAGTCTTCGGGGCGGGTGGGCCGGCCTCCGGAACGCGCTCCTGCCACTGCCAGAGCGCGTACAGGATATTCAGCAGCAACAGGGTGAGGAAGGCATACTTCATGGCCCGAGCTCCATCGGGCAGGCCAGGGCCAGACCACGGAACACCAGATCCGCGACCACGATGGCATTGTCCGGCAGCACGGTAATGAGCGAATGGGCATCACCTCCGGTCAGAATGACCGCCGGATTCTCCCCCAGCAGCCGGCGGGCTACCCGCAACTGCTCCTGGACAAAGCCTGACAGCATCAGCGCACAGCCGCATTCCACCGCTTCGGCCGTGGTCGTACCGGGGCTGGGCTCCAGAAGGTTCCACGAGGCCGCTTCGTCATAACGTACCAGGCGCGTATGCTGCAGAAGGGTCGCGCGCAGCAGCTTGCTGCCCGGCGCTATGAAGCCGCCCAGATGCCGGCCATCCGCATCGACAAAGTCACTGGTGATCGCCGTCCCCAGATCGATCACGACGCAGGCGCCTCCGGCCAGCTGATAGCCGGCGACCAACGCCAGCCAGCGATCCATTCCCAGACGCCGGTAGTCCTCGTAGCCATTGCGCACACCCTCCAGCTCCTGGCTCGGCCGGGCAAGCAGAGGCGCACGCTTGAGCCAGCTGGTCAACTGATTGAAGATCACCTGGGTTTCATCTTCAGAGCGGACACTCACCAGACGGCAGCCATGTATCTCTCGCTCCTGACCACCCAACAGACGCTGCAGTTCCACCAGGTCCGGCGCCATGTCGCCATCGCGCACACGCCCCTCCCTGTCCAGCAGCCGCCACTTGATAAGGGTGTTACCGCAGTCCAGCTCAAGAATCATCATTCAGCCTCAGAGTCACTTCCCCGCCGTGCAGCAGCATCTCGCCGGCGGCGGTCTGTAGACGCAGGGCGCCACGCGCATCGACCCCCATGGCCTTGCCGGTCCAGCTGTTGTCGCCGGCCTGGACGCGCACCTCGCGCCCCTGCCACAGGTGGTATCGATGCCATGAGTCAACAAAGGGCTGGAAGCCCTCGCGCCGGAATCGCTCCAACGCTGCCAGCAGACGCCGGAGAAACTCTCCGATCAGTGCATTGCGATCAAGCGCGCCGCGCTGCCTGGACAGCAGCAGCGAAGTCCAGGCCTGATCGATGCCCCCCTCAGCGGTCATCAGCACATTGACGCCGACCCCGATGACCGCCACGCAGTCGGAGGTCAGGTCGCCGGCGATCTCGACCAGTATCCCGGCCAGCTTCCGGCCATCAAGCAGGATATCGTTCGGCCATTTCAGCCCCACGTCGCGGAAGCCAACGGCCTCGAGGCTCTCTACCAGCACCAGTCCGACCAGCAGACTGAGGCCTTCCAGTTTCTGCGCCCCTTCGGAGAAGGGCGCCGCGACCGACAGGTATATGTTCTGCGCATAGGGACTCACCCAGGCCCGCCCCCGCCGGCCCTTGCCCGAAGTCTGCTGCTCGGCGATGCATATCCGAATGCCACCGCCCGCTCCGGACCCTGCCAGCTGACGCATCAGCTCGGCATTGGTGGAGTCCACCGCATCCAGCAACTGCCAGCCGATGGGATCGGCTGACGCCCTGGCCGCCGCCTGGATGGCACTGAGGTCCAGCATGGAGGCGCCCTGGGGAACACGGTAGCCCTTGCCACGCACACGCTGCAGGGGATAGCCATCATCCTCGAGCCGTTTGAGCGTCTTCCATACCGCAGCGCGACTGACACCCAGCGCCCTGCCGAGCTCCTCGCCGGAGTGGAACTGTCCGTCGGACATCATCTTCAACAATGGAGCAAGCATGGCTTTCTATCATCAGCAAGGGACTGCGCATGATAGCGCTCGCAGGCGTGTTTATGAATGGGAATATGTCGGCTATGCGGCAGATGCACAGCCA
>Ga0209075_1000589_pt1 | contig 35530 bp, 24 predicted proteins | sample Stecom2011_FD_187523 | JGI IMG/M metagenome (GOLD analysis project Ga0209075, IMG submission 187523) | Agricultural soil microbial communities from Utah to study Nitrogen management - Steer compost 2011 (SPAdes) (version 2) | ecosystem: Environmental > Terrestrial > Soil > Agricultural land...
TGTAGCAATCCCTAAGTCCTCAAGTCCAATTCCTTCAATGTTTGCTTCAATACCAACTGCAGATAAAACAACATCACATTCAATTGTTTCTTCTCCTTTTTTGGTTTTAACATGTGCTGTACATTTTCCTCCTTTAACATCAACTTTTTCAACAGAAGAACCTGTCATGATTTTGATCCCTTGCTTTTTCAAGCTTTTGGTAAGTTCTTTTGAAACATCAATGTCTTCAACAGGAACAATGTTGTCTTGGAATTCAACTACTGTTACATCAGTACCTAGAGAGTTGTAGAAATAAGCAAACTCAATTCCTATTGCTCCAGAACCAACAACGACCATTTTCTTAGGTTGTTTCTCTAAAGACATTGCTTCTCTGTAACCAATAATGTTTTTACCATCTTGTGGAAGATTCGGTAATTGACGAGAGCGTGCTCCTGTAGCGATAATCACACCTTTTCCAGCAGTGTAGGTCTCCTTTTTACCTTTGGCATCAGTAACTTCTACTTTTTTACCAGCGATAACTTTACCAGTACCGTTAATTACGTCAATTTTGTTCTTCTTCATCAAGAATTGAACACCTTTGCTCATTCCTTCAGCTACATCACGACTTCTTTTGATGACCGCACCAAAGTCTGCCTTCGCATCTTTTACTGTAATTCCATAATCCTCTGCATGATTAAGGTAATCAAACACATTCGCACTCTTTAATAATGCTTTCGTAGGAATACATCCCCAGTTCAAACATACACCACCAAGTGATTCTTTTTCTACTACAGCTGTCTTTAATCCCAACTGTGAAGCGCGAATTGCAGTTACATATCCACCGGGTCCACTACCCACAACAATAATATCGTAATTCATATTCTAAGATTTTTCAAAATTTCGTAGTGCGAATTTAATGATTTAAGCCTTAATAAGCGGATATTGGTTAAGAATTTTTAAACAGAATTGCGGCGGCTTAATTAAAGGGGAATGGAACATTGTGAAAATGACTGTTTCAGTTCCTAATCTCCATGATGGAAAATAGGATAAGACCTAACAAAAAAGTCCGCAACTTACGCTGCAGACTTTCATTTAACTCTTGTTGCTCTTTAGTTACTGTATTACTAATTTTGCAGAATTGACATTGTTTTTAGTGACAATCATTACCATATAAACACCTTGACTGTAATTTTCAGTATTGACATTTATGGTTTGCATTCCCTTTTTGAATTCTTTTTTACTTAAGAAGCGCTCTTTACCTAGTGCATCAATTATTTTTACTTCGTATTCTGCAGTTGTAGGGAATTCAAAAGCAATAGCTACATTTTCTTTTGCTGGATTAGGAATGAGCTGTATGTTTTGATTATCGTTATTGCGTTGCACAGTTTTAATGTCTGTAAATTCTGTGTTTCCATCCATATCTACAATTCCTAATTTGTAATAGGAGATTCCTAAGAAAGGACGAATATCTTTATAATTATAATTAATCGTTTCAGTAGAATTACCAGCACCTTGTACTTTATCTAAAACTTCAAATTCTTTTCCATCTTCGGAACGGTAAACTTCAAAATAGTCATTGTCAGTCTCTGTTTCTGTGATCCATTCTAAAAGTACACTTTCACCAAGATTCTCAACATTAAATTCTGTAAGAGAAACCGCTAAAGGACATTGGATTTGAAACTGTGCCGTTCGTGTAACACCACAAGCATCTGTAACACTCGCTGATACTGTTTGTCCTGTGTAAGAATATGGAGAAATAGTGATTGTTGGAGAAGTGCTTCCTGTACTCCAAGAATAAGTGTATCCTGGTACGCCATTAGCAGGAGTAGGGTTTAGGGTAACATTCGTTCCTGAACAGCTTACAGGTGTAATATTTAGATTGCCATTCCCGGTTGATTGGTTCCCGAGGGTTTCGAGGGTGCGGCCTTCTAACGTCACTGACCAAGTATTGTTGGGCATCCATTGGCAGTTATCCCCACAGTTTCCACCTGTAGAACAATAACAATAAGAGTTTTGGATTTGGAAGGTAACATTTCCATTACAAGCAGAACCTAAACAGCTGCCTAACTCTGGAAAGACATCATAGTTAGTGGCTGTACATGTTCCAGGTGAATTACTGTTACAACTCCAAAAAGATGTTGATGGTGCAGGAGAAACACCACATGGACTAGTAATCTTATATCCAGCCTCGTTTAACCAACAACTCAAACCACAATACCCACCTAATGATTGATAAAATGCACTAAAAGTAGTACCAGTTATTGTAGAATTATTAGGACGAGGAACCGATAAATTATAATTGCACGAACCTGTACTACTACAAAATGCTCCATTGTGTTGAAAACTCATCCAACCACCTGTCTGAGTTGCTGTTGAAGTAACCAAAGGGTCAATGATTAAAGGAAATACAGCCTCGTCACTTCTTATCCAATTGGCTGGAACAAATAAACTTAAGTCTTCTCCATATTCATAATAAAAGGAAGAGGAACGTTCTTTAACTCCACTCTGGTCATACCCAAAAGCTTTTTCAATCTCAAAACGTTTTACATTTATTTCATCACGGATAAAATATTCACCATATCTGTTACCACTGGAATCAAATAATTCTTTATCTCCTTCCACCATTGAATAACCAACAGGTAAAACTAGATTATCTGAGAATTTTAAATATTTCACATGCTCAAGATAGTTAAGCTCATTGTTAATAACATAGTTTGTTTTTACCCTGTCTAGTTCATAAGAAATCGTTATGTCAATTCCTTCCCAAGCATTTGTGATGTGTATACCTTCATCTCCAACGGTATAGTTGCTCCAATTGGCAACACCAAGGTTGGTTTCTGAAGCATTGTTATTCACTAAAATAAGTGTTAATTCATTGTTGAATTTAAACTCTTTATTGCCGATAAAAAAAGAAGAGCTCTTGCCATTTATATCCAATTGAGTAGGTGTGTCTTGATTGTCACTTCGGTAAATGTTATTTCCTTTGTGACTCAACCGTGGATCGTACGTTAATTGATTCCCATCTTTTTCGTAATGAAAAATACCATATATAGCTTGAGAGTAAAAATGTGTTCCATTTGAATTTCGCTCAACATATAGTTTGGTGCTATCTGTTCTTTCATGAATTAATTCAAAGCAATTATCACATGGAGCATTATACGCAATTTTCCCAAATTCTGGATGGTCATGAAAGGCTTTTGGAATGAGTTGATACATTTCCTCCGTTATCTCTTGATCAATTTGAGTGAAGTCTGTATAATTGTATTGCTTGGTCTGCATTTGTCCAATTACAGAAGTGCCTAGAATTAGGCTGCCCGAAAGTAGTAGTAGTTTGTGCATTGTATAATGATTTAGCTCTGCTAAGCTAATAATATTAAATCACCTTTTATGTTGTAAATGTTACAAATCTATGGAATTGACGTCTTTGTCGAAGAATTTAACACCTTAGTAGTGTAATGTTAGATATTTAACATTTAAAGCACTGTTTATCAGTGGTTTTTGATATCATTGTTTGTGCTTTGTATTGGTATTGAAATAGATGTGTGGCTACATAGTTCTATTTTTTCATGTAAAATAAGCTTCTTCCCTGTGCATCAAAACCTACTTTAAAGTCAAATTATTTTTATCTTTATAAAAATCAATAATTGAATCATGAAATTTACTTTTGATATAAAATCTCCGCAACAACAATACATTCAAATTACTGCAGAAATTCAAGCTTCTGGAAAAGAAACGACTGTCAATTTTCCAGCATGGCGACCAGGCAGATATGAATTGGGTGATTTTGCAAAAAATGTAAATCATTTCCAAATTCACAATGGTGATGGTTCTGCTTTAAATTATAAGAAGACGAACAAGAATACGTGGGTTGTTCAAACGGAAGGATGTTCGAACTTTACCATTAAATACAGCTATTACGCAACAGATTTAAATGCTGGTTCTACATTTTTAGATGCTTCTCAATTGTATGTTAATCCTGTGAATTGTTGCTTGTTTACTGATGAAGCCTACAATGATCCAATTTCTGTTCAACTTAATATTCCCAAGGAATGGGAGATAGCACATTCTTTAAAAGTAAAAGACAATATTTTTATCGCGCAAAACTTTGATGAATTAGCAGATAGTCCATTCATTTGTTCAGCTAATTTGCAAAAAGTTAGCTACAAAGTTCAAAACACAACTTTTTTTATTTGGTTTAATGGACTTGTGAAACCTGACTGGAAGAGATTAGTGAAAGATTTCAAAGCATTTACTAAAGCTCAAGTAGAACGTTTCCTTGACTTTCCTTCAGATGAATATCATTTTTTGATTCAAGTCCTCCCTTACAAAACCTATCATGGAGTAGAGCACTCTAAGTCTACTGTGATCACTTTAGGACCTAGTTATGCTGTTTTTGAAGAATTATATAAGGAATTGTTAGGAGTAAGCTCACACGAGTTATATCACACTTGGAATGTAAAATCAATTCGTCCAAGCGAAATGGTTCCTTATGATTTTAAAAAGGAAAATTATTCTGAATTAGGATACATAGCCGAAGGTGTAACCACTTATATGGGGGATTTACTTTTGTATAAAAGTGGTGTTTTTTCAATCGAACAATACCTCCTTGAAATGAATAATCAGATTCAACGCCACATGGATAATTTTGGACGTTTTAATTATTCTGTTGCGGAGTCTTCTTTTGATACATGGCTAGATGGTTATGTTCCCGGAGCACCAGGAAGAAAAGTCTCTATTTATACCGAAGGTTGTCTTTTGGCTTTTATCGTTGATATTTACTTATTAAAATATACAGCCAATAAAAGAGGATTAGATGACGTAATGCGAAGTTTGTATCACAATTTTGGAGCTTTAGGTATTGGAATTACTGAAAAAGACTATCAAGAAGCAATAGAAAACATCGCAGGACAATCTATGCAATGGTTTTTTGATGATTATGTCCATGGAACTAAAGCTTACTCAAGCTTATTAGTAGATTGTCTTGAATATATAGGAATTGAATTTCACAACGAACCTTTAACCAGTGAAATTGCTGCTTATCTTGGAGCAAAGACAATGGAAATAAATAATGAAACTCTTGTAATGGCCTTGTATCCTGGTGGACCTTTAGATGTTGCGGGTGCAATGCTGAACGATAAAATTATAGGTATTAATGGTGTAACAATTAACAATGATGCAGACCGATGGGCAAAGTTCTTTAGAACAGATGATAAGGAATTAACCATCAATAGAAATGGAACCATAATTCAATTGCACCTTCCTGAGTCTCATCGACCATATTACCAAAGGTATTTCTTGAAATTGACTAAAAAGCCAGATAAAAACCAAGTGCATGCTTTTGATGCTTGGCGGAATGCAGCCATAGGAGAAAGGACAGTGAAAAAGCGTTAACTTAAATCATAATGGTATATTTGCGAGAATTTACTAATGGAGGTAGAGGATTTATAAATTTTCGTTCTCACCATAAACCTTATTATACAGATGCTCTATTTCTTTTGTAGTGTTATCAGCGTGTAATGATATCCGTAAACATTCTTTGTCCTCAGGAACAGTGGGGGAGTAAATTGCTTTAACACCAATCTTACTTTGGTGTAACTTTTCTTCTATTGACTTAAGCTCTTTTCTATCGGAAAAAGGTAAGATCTTTATCGGAGAATCAGCATGACTAGTGCAATCTACAGCAAAAAACAATTGATTGAACTTCTTAATGACTTCAACGAGTTTGTTTTGCTGTTTTTGAAAGTCAATATTTTTTAAAAGATACAAGGTTCTTCCAACTGTTTGTTCATCGAGTGCGGTGGTATAGATAAAAGTTCGGGAAAAATTAATCAGGTAATCAATGGTTAGTTGACTTCCAACAACACATGCACCATGACTTCCAAAAGCTTTACCAAAAGTAAATATACGCAAGAAAGGTGCAATCCCTTCTACGGCACAATACCCTTTGCCATTTTGACCAAAAACACCGCCACTGTGAGCTTCATCAACAATAAGGTAAGCTCCAAATACTTTGCACAGACTATCAATCTCTTTTAAAGGCGCAAGATCTCCGTCCATTGAGTAAAGTCCTTCAACAACAACAAAACATGTGTTTTCCTTATGTTGCGTCAATTTTTTCTTTAAATCCTCGGTATTGTTATGTTCAAATTTAACACGTTGTGCTAAAGAAAGTCGCATTCCATCAATGATACTTGCATGTGCACGTTCGTCATAAATTACAACATCACCCCGTTGAGGAACGCAGGAAAGCACACCTAGATTTGCAGCATATCCAGAGTTAAAATGTAAAGCCGATACTCCATCAAAGAACTCAGCGCATTTTTGTTCTAATTCCAGAAGGAGTGGAGTAGTACCCGCAATTAATCTTGAACTTCCAGGTTTAGTTTTTACATGATCTGGAGTTTGAATCGCCGAAAGGGAGAGGTAATCATTGGATAAAAAATCAACATAGCCTTCAAAAGTTTGAAGGCTACGCTTATTTCCTTGTTGTAAACGCTCATCGAGCTTTGATTTCATGATAGATTCAATTGATTTCATCTATGCTTATTTGAAAAATCTGTTTACAGTAATTATTTAGTAGAAACTACTTTTCTTGGTGCAAAATCATTTTCGTTTCTTGCTGCCGCTAATTCAGCTTCTCTTTCTGCTGCTTTTTTTCTTTTTTCTAAATTAATTGGATCAGGAAGTGAAACAGGACGTTCACCATCTTGGAAAGATTTCTTAGGAGTTAATCCTAATATATCAAACAACTCTTGATCTTCATTGAATTCTGGATTAGGTGTTGTTAGAAGTTTATCTCCTGCAAAGATTGAACTTGCTCCAGCCATGAAACAAAGGGCTTGACCCTCTTGAGACATTGAAGTTCTTCCTGCGGATAACCTCACAATAGCTTCAGGAAATACAATTCTTGTCGTTGCAATCATTCTTACCATTTCCCAGATTTCCACAGGCTTGTTTTCAGCCATTGGTGTTCCTGCTACTGGAACTAATGCATTGATAGGAATAGAATCTGGTGGAGTATCCATTTTTAAATAAGACATCAACAAGCCAATACGGTCCTCTATTTTTTCTCCCATTCCGATAATTCCACCAGAACAAACAGAAATCCCAGCTTTCTTTGCATTTTGTATGGTGGAAAGACGTTCCTGATATTCACGTGTTGAAATTATATCATCGTAATAATCTTCACTTGTATCTAAATTGTGATTATAAGCATATAAACCTGCATTTTTCAATCTTTCTGCCTGACTTTCCGTCATCATTCCTAAAGTACAGCATACTTCCATGTCTAAACTGTTCACAGCTTCTACCATTTCTATAACCTTATCGAAATCTCGGTTGTCACGGATGTTTCTCCATGCTGCTCCCATACATAAGCGAGAAGATCCATTTTCTTTTGCCGTTTTAGCTTGAGCAATTACGGTTTCAACTGATAAAAGCTTGTGTGCTTCAACATCAGTGTGGTAACGTGCTGCTTGTGGACAATAACTACAGTCTTCTGGACAACCACCTGTTTTAATGCTCAATAAAGAGGACATTTGTACTTCAAGAGGATTGTGATACTCACGGTGAATTGTTGCCGCCTGATACATTAGCTCAACTAGTGGTGTGTTATATAGAGCAAGTAACTCTTCTTTAGTTTGATATGCTGGATTTACTTTCATGTATTTTTATTTTAAGGTAACAAATATAAAAAGCTAAGTTGAACTTCTTCCGAATTAACGATAAAAAGTCGGAGATTTAGGCTTATTTAAATGATGATTTATAAATAAACTTCTATACCTATATTAAAACCAAGTGCATATGGCTTTCTGACAAAAGAAGATTGAGAATTGAAATTGTTATTCAATTGACGTCTGGCTTCTACCATAGCAAACAGTCCATAATTCCGACTGAATTTTATTTGTGTACCAATTGTAACTACTGCATCAATTAAAAACATATTGAATTTATCGCGCTCTATAGTTTTGATTGTTTCTTCTTTTTTATTGATGTCCAAAACTGTTTCTTCACGTTTCATAGATAAAAATGCCTTAGGGATAATTCCTATTCCACCGTAGAATGAAATATCATCGCCATAAGTATATGCAATTCGAAGGGGAAAGGAAATATGGCGATAAGTATTAATATACCTAAACACAGAATCACTTTCTGTAAAGTCATAAGCTTCTTGATTACTTGAATAACCTGCGCCAATTTCAAGTTTCAAAAAGTCATTGATTTTATTTCTTACCCCAGCACTAAAACCTGTTGTCCATTTTGCAGTTTCATTTTCTCGATAAGCTATGGGTTGTCCAAATAATCCATCATTTATTTCTAAGGTTCGAAAAGTGTATGCAGGACTGACACCAAAATATATTTCAGTTCCTGTTTTAGGTTTTGCTATGATTTTTTCTTCATGAACGGGTTCTTTTTCACTCTTTTTAGTATCGTTAGTAATGATTTGAGTATTCCCAAAAAAACCTATAATTGAGAAAGCGAGAAATAAATAATTTTTCATGTTGTTAATAATTGTCAAGAAACTTTATATTTAAAAATTTCAGTTATATTTAGCTAATTAAAGGATAATTTTAAATTTAACCCTGTAAAACGTAATTTATGTCACCAAAAAAAGAGAAAAAGAAAAAATCTTTGTTCAGAAGAATTCTGAAATATACTGGAATAACTTTCTTGTTGTTGATTATCACTATTATTTTAATTCCAATCTTTTTCAAAGATGAATTGAAAGAATTGGCGTTGAGAGAAGCCAATAAGATGTTGAATGCCGAAGTTGCAGTAGGTGATTTTGATTTAACTATTTTTTCGTCATTTCCGAAAATGAAATTAACTTTTGACGATGTTTCTGTAACAGGAAGAAACGAGTTTGAAGGAATTAAATTAATCGATGTAAAATCTATAGAAGCAAAAGTAGATTTCTGGAGTGTTATCAATATGGAAGACATCGCGGTTCGTTCTGTTAGATTGATAGAACCAAATATCCATGTTAAAGTATTAGAGTCTGGATTGGCAAATTATGATATTGTAAAATCTACAGAGGAAATGGCTGAAGAAGGAGTGGATACAACATCAACTCCTTTTAAATTCTCATTGCAGTTCTACGAAATAAAAGATGGAAACATTAAATATGATGATCGTCTTTCAGCGTTGTACGCAGATATAGTAAATATCAATCACTCAGGGACAGGAGATATGACTGCTGAGGTTATTGACTTCAAAACAATGACAAGCATGGATGAATTAACTTTCAAAATGGATGGAATGGCATACATGTCTAAAGTAAAGACCGATCTTGATATGGACATTTTAATGGAGTTCAAAGAGGAAAGTAGTAAGTTCACACTCAAAGAAAATAAGTTAAGTCTTAACGCTTTGAGTTTGTCTTTTGACGGTTTTTATGAAATGTTTAATGACTATGACGAGATGGATATTAAGCTTATAGCAGATAATACAAGCTTTAAAGATCTTTTGTCATTGATTCCTGCATTTTACTACACAGGATATGAAAGTATGATCGCTAAAGGAAGTTTAAGTCTTAATGCTTTTGTAAAAGGAAAATATGATGATGCAAATTATCCTGCTTGGGATTTCGCTGCAAAAGTAAATGGAGCTTCTATCGCTTATCCAGATATGCCAGCTTCTATTGACAATGTAAATATTGTAGCTGGTTCTAAATTCCCTGGGGGTCCTAATTTGGACTTGATGACAATTGATGTTGACCAATTAAAAGCTTCTTTCGTTGGGAATACTATTGATGCCAATTTCTATATGAAGAATCCAATGACGGATCCTTACATGAAATCTAAAGTTAATTTGAATGTGGATTTAGCTACGATTGGTCAAGTGTATCCTTTGGAAGAAGGGGAGGAGTACAATGGGAAATTGACTTCTGATATTTCAATTGAAGGTAGAATGTCTACACTTGAGAAAGAAGAGTATGATAAGTTTGATGCTAAAGGTTCTTTGAGATTACAAGGAATGCATTATGCATCTAAAGATATACCTGCACCGGTAGATATTGAAAATTTACTGTTTGAATTTTCACCTCAACAATTGAAACTTGCTGAACTAAAAGCTAAAATGGGTCAAAGTGATTTCTCAATGGATGGAGAAGTGAAAAACTACATGGGTTACTTATTCAATGAAGGAGACTTAGAAGGTGTATTTAATTACCATTCAAATTTACTTAATGTAGATGAGATTATGCCGCCAACTCCTGAGGGCGCTGCCACTGAATCAAGTTCAGAAACAGCTTCAACTGAAACAGCAGCTTCAGGAGACGAGGAGGTCATCTTAGTTCCTGAAAAAATAGATTTTGTTTTGAATACAAGTATTAATAAAATCATTTATGATGGAATGGATATCAATAATTTAAAAGGGCGTGTGATTTTAAGAGATCAAGAAGCAACTTTAGAGAACTTGACAATGCAAACATTAGGAGGGACAGTTGGACTAAGTGGTAAATACAGTACTCAAAATAAAGCTGTACCAAAAATGGATTTCAACTATAGTTTGAAGGATTTAGATATCGAGCAGCTTACGAAGAACTTTTTAACAATTGATAAACTTGCTCCAGTAGCAAAGTATACCAAAGGGAAAATATCTTCAGATTTCTCAATGACAACAAGTTTAAAACCATCTTTTGAACCTATTTATAATACCCTCAACGGAAATGGAACCTTATTTTCTAATCAAGTGACTATTGAAGGTTTTGAGCCTTTAGTAAAACTAGCTGATGCACTTGAAATTAAAAAATTGAGTAAACAAACCCTTGATAATGTGAAAGCATCATTTGAGTTTGCAGATGGTAAGGTAATCGTTAAGCCTTTTGATATTAAAATGGGTAAAATCAATACGACTGTAGGAGGAACAACATCTTTTGAACAGGAGATCGATTATGAACTCAAGATGAATATTCCAAAAGAAGAAATTCCTGGGTCGCTCTTGAAACTGGCTGAAGAAGCTATAGCAAAAGCGAAGAATATTCCTGGATTTAACATGAAGGAATTACCAGCAAATATCCCTGTTACGGCTTTGCTTACCAATACAGTAAAAGACCCTAAAATCAAAACCAATTTAAAAGAACAACTTTTAGAATTAGGTGGAGATATTAAAGGTGGAGTTAAGGATTTTGTTGATGATAAAGTTAAAGAGGCTAAAGACAGTGTAAAGGTTATTATTGATGACAAAGTAGATGAAGCCAAAGCTGAGTTAGAAAAAAGAAAGCAAGCACTGTTGGATGATGCTCAAAAACAAGCGGACAATATCAAAGCAGAAGGTAAAAAGTTGGGCGATAAAACCCGTGCTGAAGCAGCTAAAAATGGACAGCAACTTATTGATGAAGCAGGTGCTAACCCATTAAAGAAAAAAACTGCGGAATTAACAGCTAAAAAACTTCGAGAAGAGGGTGAGAAGTCTGCTCAGAAAATTGAAAGTGAGGCTAACACTAGAGCTGATAATGTCATGAAACTAGCGAGAGAAAAAGCAGATAACTTAAAATAATAGATTTTTTTTAAAAATAAGGATAGGCCTCGACGATACTGTCGGGGCTTTTTTTATTGATTTTAATCCTTTTAAACCTTTAGAGTTGAGCAAACATTATTATTTTAGCACTCCTATTATTTATAAAAGTAAAAACAAGTGGTAGATCAAATCAAATTCGGAACAGATGGCTGGAGAGCAGTGATCGGAGATACATATACAGTTAATAACGTTGCGCGTGTCGCAGAAGGAACTGCATTGTGGGTAAAACAACAATCCAATAACCCAAGTATAGTGATTGGACATGATTGTCGTTTTAACGGAAAACTATTCATGGAAACAGCAATTAAGGTTTACCTACACCATGGAATTAAAGTTTATTATGCAGATGGATTTGTTTCAACTCCAATGGTGTCCATGGGAGCTAAAAAATACGAAACCAATATTGGAGTGGTTTTAACTGCTTCTCATAATCCTCCTTCATACGGGGGATATAAGTTGAAGTCTAATTTTGGAGGTCCGCTTTTGCCAGATAAAATTCAAGAAGTAGAAGATTTAATTCCAAACCATATTGATGCTGAGGTTCTAAATACAGATTTAGAAGAGGCGATTCAAAGCAAACGCTTGATTCAAGTGGATTTAGAAACACAGTATATCGATGCTGTGAAATCAAGCTTCGATATTGAAGCAATAAAAAAATCAGGATTAAGTTTGGCTTTCGACGCCATGTATGGATCGGGGCAAAACGTGTTGAAACCATTATTTCCAGATATGGCTTTCTTGCATTGTGAGCACAATCCTGGATTTAAAGGACAAGCTCCAGAACCCATTGCTAAAAATCTAAAAGAACTAGAAGCTTTTATTAAAGCAGATGGAAATATTGATGCTGCTTTAGCGACAGATGGAGATGCAGACCGTATTGGTTTATATGGTAAGGCTGGAGAGTTTATTGACTCTCACCACATCATTCTATTGTTGATCCATTATTTGGTGAAATATAAAGGAATGACGGGAAAGGTGGTTACAGCCTTCAGTTGTACACCAAAAATCGCTAAAATGTGTGAACATTATGGATTAGAACATCAAACAGTGAAGATTGGATTTAAGCATATTGCAGGAATTATGATTGATGAAGATGTTCTTCTAGGTGGAGAAGAATCTGGAGGAATCGCAACGAAAGGGCATATTCCAGAACGTGATGGAATTTGGATGGGAATGATCATCTGGGAATTCATGGCTAAATCTGGAAAATCACTAGAGTCTCTTATTGATGAGGTTTATGAAATTGTTGGTGAATTCAAATTTGAAAGAAGCGACTTGCATATTGATGAAGAATTGAAACAAAAAATTATAGCGAATTGTGAAAACAACGCTTATGATTCTTTTGGAAAATATAAAGTTGAAAAGATAGAAACTCTTGACGGATTCAAATTCTACCTACCAAACGACTGCTGGGTAATGATTCGTCCTTCTGGAACAGAACCGGTTTTAAGAATTTATGCTGAAGCTTTCGATTTAGAAGAAGTTCGAAATATTCTTAGAGCGACGGAAGAAACAATAACCAAGAAATAATAAATGGCGGGTAATTCGATCGGACATACTTTTACCTTAACGACCTTTGGGGAGTCCCATGGTGAAGCAATTGGGGGAATAATTGATGGTGTTCCTTCTAATTTTGAATTGAATTTAGAAGCTGTTCAATTGGAACTAGATCGTCGACGTCCTGGACAATCTGATATTGTTACACAACGTAAAGAATCGGATACCGTTCGTTTTTTATCTGGTATTTTTGAAGGGAAAACGACAGGAGCGCCAATTGGATTTATAATTGAAAATGAAAACCAGAAATCAAAAGATTACAATCATATAAAAAATATTTACCGTCCTTCTCATGCCGATTTCACCTACGATAAAAAGTATGGTCACAGAGATTATCGTGGTGGAGGCCGATCAAGTGCTCGTGAAACCGCGAGTAGAGTAGTAGCAGGTGCGTTAGCAAAACAATTTTTACAACATTTGGGAATTCAAATAAATGCTTTTGTTTCACAAGTTGGAACAATAAAATTGAAAGGAGATTTAACGCAAATTGCTTTACCCAATCATGAAAATGATGTACGTTGTCCGGATGCTGCAGTGGCCAAAAAAATGATTGATTATATCAAGGCAATTCGCAAAGAAGGTGATACTGTTGGTGGAGTTGTTTTCACTAGAATAACGGGTGTTCCGATAGGATTGGGCGCTCCTGTTTTTGATAAGCTTCATGCAGATCTCGGAAAAGCAATGCTTTCTATCAATGCTGTTAAAGGTTTTGAATACGGATCTGGATTTTCTGGAGTAGAAATGAAAGGAAGTGAGCACAATGACGAGATCCAAATCGATGGAACTACCTCAACAAATTATAGTGGCGGAATTCAAGGGGGGATTTCTAACGGAGCTCCAATATATTTTAGGGTAGCTTTTAAACCAGTTGCGACAATTATGCAAGATCAAGAATCTGTCAATTCAGAAATGGAAAAAGTGAATTTAGAAGGAAAGGGTCGTCATGATCCTTGTGTTGTTCCACGCGCTGTTCCAATTGTTGAGGCAATGGCTGCGATTACTCTTTTTGATCATTATTTACGGAATAAAATGACCCAAATTTAGATTATGTCAAAGGAAAAAAAGAAAAAGAAACTAGCATTGCATTGGAAAATCTTAATGGGAATGGGATTAGGCGTTGTGTTTAGTCTGGTTCTCTTGAGTACTTCGTGGGGAAGCGCCATCACTTCCATTAAAGTGGGGGGAGAAGAGCATCCTATTTCAAATGCAGAGCTTTTTGTACGCAACTGGATTAAGCCTTTTGGGAATATGTTCATCAATGCTTTGAAGTTAATTGCTGTTCCCTTGATTTTAGGTTCTTTGATAAAAGGAGTCTCCGATTTAAAAGACATTTCTAAATTGTCTAAAATGGGAGTCCGTACCATTTTAACATATGTAGCAACGACTGTTGTGGCTGTTTCCATAGGTTTGATTATTGTAAATATTGTTCAGCCAGGTAAAACAATTAGCGAAGAAACCCGAGAGAATTTAATCGAAAATTATAGCGGAGAAGCGGGGAAACGAATTTCTAGTGCTGCTGAACAAAAGGAAAACGGACCATTGCGTGCGCTTGAAGACTTAATTCCGGACAATATTTTCTTTGCAGCTTCTGATAATGGGAATATGCTTCAAGTTATAGTTTTTGCCATCTTCTTTGGCGTTGGTTTGATTTTAATTCCCATTGATAAGTCTGGACCTGTAAAAGCATTTTTTGATGGTTTTAACGAGGTGATATTAAAACTGATAGATTTAATCATGCTTGTAGCGCCTATTGGAGTTTTCGCTTTGATGGCTGGACTCGTCGTGGAATCACCCAGCAAAGATTTATTTATTGCTTTGGCTTGGTATGCCGCCTGTGTGGTAATCGGTTTACTCTTGATGATTGTCATCTATACTATTTTAGTTTATGTTTTCACCAATAGGTCTCCAAGATTCTTTCTTAGAGGGATCTCACCAGCTCAATTGTTGGCGTTTAGCACAAGTTCTTCAGCTGCTACACTTCCTGTTACCATGGAGAGGGTTGAAGAGCACCTTGGCGTCAAGGAAGAGGTTACTAGCTTTGTTTTGCCCATTGGAGCAACAATCAATATGGATGGAACAAGTTTATATCAAGCAGTCGCTGCATTATTTATAGCCCAAGCCTTCGGAATGGAGTTAGATTTATATGCGCAACTGGGAATCATTGTAACAGCAACATTGGCCAGTATTGGATCTGCAGCTGTTCCTGGCGCAGGAATGGTGATGCTGGTGATAGTTCTTGCACAGGCCGGAATTCCAGAAGCAGGATTGGCTTTGATTTTCGCAATTGATCGACCTTTAGATATGCTGCGAACAACTGTGAATGTAACCGGAGATGCTGCAGTTTCAATGTTGATCGCTAAATCTGTAGGTAAACTAGGTGATCCTGCAGTAAAAGACTGGGATGACCATTATCAAAAAGAGGTTTAGTTTATGTATAACTTTAAATTATTGGATATTGTTCTTCAAAGCGCAGCGTTTTTAAGTGCAATGGTATTATTGATCGCATTTGGTGCATTTGGTTATTTTTTCTGGATAAAAGTCTGTCTCATAATTTGGATATTTGCAAGCATGATTTTGAATTTTTTACTTTCTAAATCAATCAGTAAAATGCGAAAAATAACGACTTTAATGATTGCTCTATTGTTTTTTGTTTTTCTAATTTCTTATTTACTAGGTGTAACTCTTCCTCGCTTAAACTTCTATTTTCAACCCCTCTCAATTGTCATCATTTTTGTTTACCTATTTATTTCATTTTTTGAATTAAATAAAATGAAAGGAAAAGGTGAAATTGACTTGGATTTTTAAACAATTTAAACAGGTGTAATACATTGTTAATCAACTGGTTGTACACCTTGATTTATGATCATCATCTAATCGTCTAAAATTGTTAATAACCCCGTTGATAAACCTTTGGATTTGCTTCGTTTATAGCGCTTAATTTCGTATATTTGCTCATGTCTCAATTATTTTCGGGACATAGAATTACATTTTTAATTTATTTGTAAACAAATGAGTGAAGCAGAAAAGAATAAAGAAGATTATTCCGCGGATAATATACAGGTATTAGAGGGGTTGGAAGCTGTTCGAAAGCGTCCTGCGATGTATATTGGAGACGTTGGAGTAAAAGGATTACACCATTTGGTGTATGAGGTGATTGACAACTCTATTGATGAGGCAATGGCAGGCCATTGTGACACAATTCGTGTTTCTATAAATGAAGGAAATTCAATTACAGTTGAAGATAACGGGCGTGGTATTCCGACAGCAATGCATACCAAAGAAAAGAAATCAGCACTTGAAATCGTAATGACTGTCCTGCACGCAGGAGGGAAATTCGATAAAGATACCTACAAAGTATCTGGTGGACTCCACGGAGTTGGGGTTTCTTGTGTGAATGCATTGTCTGAAGATTTATCAGCTATTGTTCATAGAGATGGGAAAATTTATCAACAAGAATACAAAATTGGAATTCCTCAATATGATGTAAAAGAAATTGGTACATCAGATAAAACAGGGACGATTGTGACTTTTAGTCCAGACGTAACTATTTTTGATGAAGTTCATTATAATTATGATACGTTAAAAGCACGAATGAGAGAATTAGCGTTCTTGAATAAAGGGCTTACGATTACAATTTCTGATTTAAGAGAAGAGTCGAAAGATGACGATGGTAATTCACCATCTGAAGTGTTTCACTCTGAAGGGGGGTTAAGAGAATTTGTGAAATTCCTAGATAAGAATAGAGAGCCACTTATTGAAGAGGTGATTTACATGGAAGGTGAAAAAGATGGTGTTCCTGTTGAGGTGGCAATGTTGTACAATATGTCATATACTGAGAACATTATCGCCTATGTGAATAATATTAATACACATGAGGGTGGAACTCACTTAACTGGTTTCCGTCGTGGTTTAACAACTACTTTAAAGAAATATGCAGATGATTCTGGATTATTAGCAAAGGAAAAAATTGAAATTCTTGGTGATGACTTCCGTGAGGGGTTAACGGCGATTATTTCTGTTAAGGTTGCTGAACCACAATTTGAGGGTCAAACAAAAACGAAATTAGGAAACAGAGAAATCCAAGCACCAGTTTCACAAGCAGTTACGGAAATGTTAACGAACTACTTGGAAGAACATCCTTCTGATGCTAAGAAAATCGTTGAGAAAATCATCATCGCTGCACGTGCACGTAATGCTGCGCGTAAAGCACGTGAGATGGTTCAACGTAAGAGCGTAATGTCAGGAAGTGGTTTGCCAGGTAAATTGGCTGACTGTTCTGAAAAAGACCCTGCACTTTGTGAAGTATTCCTTGTCGAGGGAGATTCGGCAGGTGGTACAGCAAAACAAGGTCGAGACAGAAATTTCCAAGCGATTATGCCTCTGCGTGGTAAGATTTTGAACGTTGAAAAAGCAATGCAACACAAAATCTTTGAAAACGAAGAGATTAAAAATATCTATACCGCACTTGGTGTAAGGGTAGGAACAGAAGAAGATGCGAAAGCATTGAATACAGAGAAATTAAGATATCACAAGATTGTGATAATGTGTGATGCCGACGTCGATGGGGCGCACATTGAAACTTTAATTTTGACTTTCTTCTTCCGTTATATGAAAGAATTAATTGATCAAGGTTATATTTACATTGCAACTCCACCTCTTTACTTGTTGAAAAGAGGAGCTAAATCTGAGTACGCTTGGAATGATGACCAACGTGATGTAATTATTGAAAGATTGAGAGGTAATGCACCTAGATCTTCTGTTGGGATTCAGCGTTACAAAGGTTTGGGAGAGATGAATGCTATTCAACTTTGGGATACAACAATGAATCCTGAATTTAGAACGCTTCGTCAAGTTACAATTGATAATGCTGCAGAAGCAGATCGTATTTTCTCAATGTTAATGGGAGATGATGTTCCGCCGCGTAGAGAGTTTATTGAACAAAATGCAAAATATGCGAAAATTGATACCTAGAAAGGTGTCTTAAAAATATAGCAAAAGCTCAGACGGAAACGTTTGGGCTTTTTGTTGTGGTTTTCTATGGACAATTTTATACAGACGCCCAGAAACTTTTTTATTGCATTAATTTTATCTTCTTCTTCTTCTTCTAAATTTAAACTGATAATTATCCTTATCTTAAGTAAGTTGAACTATATTTTTCATATATATTCAATATTATGTTTTACTTTTGGAAACCCTTGATTTATATGTTTTTATGAAGGCTATACTATTACTTTTTTTCTGTTTGTTTTTTGTTAGTGTTGTGAAAAGCTCGCCCAATCAAAAGGTTGATGGAGACTCCATAAAAGAAGTTCACTATGAAAAGCAATTTCTAATTCATCGTTCAAAAAATCTTGATTCGGCAATTTATTATTGTGATCAATCTATCATTATTTTAAAAAAGTTAAATTCATTGCCACGGCTTTCAACTCGATACCTGGATAAAGCAAGAGCCTTGGCTAACAATAACATGATGGATTCTGCTTATTTATATGTGAATAAATCATTACTGATAAGTAAAAAAAACGACCTCAAAGCGATACAAGGTCGTGGCCTTGCTGAAAAAGGAGGATTATTCTATGATCAGTTTATCTTAGATTCAGCTTTGCATTATTCTTTGGAATCATATAAAGTTCTGGATAGCCTAAAAGAGAACATAACAGTTGCTACTTCATTGCTAGGTCTTATTTATGGAGACTTAAATGAACCGGATAATGCAATGTATTATTCCAAAAAAACAATTGAGTTTCTTTTGAATAAAGAAGTTTTAAACTTTAATGATTCAACTAATTTGAGTTTTGAATATTTAAATCTTGGTTTGGCATATTATAAGTTAAGAGATTATATCTTGGCAAGGTCGTCTTATATAAAAGCATATGAGATTGGAGAGAAGTTGGAAAACTATTATGGTTTAGCCTATACTTTTTCTAATATGGCAAGTCTGTATAGAGATGAGAAAACAGGTTTTACGGATTTAGACTCAGCGATATACTATATAGAACAGTCTAAAATAAATGCTGTAAAATGTGGTTCTTCATCCCAGCAGATTGTAGCAGAGATATTTCACGGAAGTATGCTTGGAGATCAACAAAAGTACAATGAGGCAGTTCTAAAGTTTAAAAATGCGGAAAAACTTGCCATGGATATAGGGGACAGCCGAAGTCTTGAGAATATCTATTATAACTTAGTAAACTCCTACATTTCAATTAGATCTGATTCAGCTTTACGCTATTTAAATAAATATGACAGTATTAAAGATGTACACTTGGGTGAATTGAAAGTGAGATCGATTTCTGATTTAGAAGTGAAATATAAGACTGCTCAAAAGAAGGCTGAAAACGCTCTCTTAATAAAGGATATTGAACTAAAAAATCAATTGATAAATTCCAGAACTTATATTGGAATTGGTATCTTATTGCTTTTAATACTAGGGGGAGTTCTAATTTATTTTATCAACAGAAGAAAGAGAGATGTCTCCGAAAAGCAAATGCTTAAGCTTGAACAAAAATTATTACGTGTACAGATGAACCCTCATTTTATCTTTAACTCACTTTCAATTATCGGGAGCTATGTTCTAGAAAATAAGAAGGAAGAAAGTTATCTTTATTTGGTAAAGTTTGGTAAGCTGATGAGGCTTATTTTAGAAAGTTCGAGAGAAGAATTTATATCCTTAGAAAAGGAAATTGAAATAATTAACAACTTCTTATTTCTTCATAAACTCAGGTTAAAGGATAAATTAGAATATCAAATTACTATTAGTGATGACTTAGTGATGGAAGATTATCAAGTTCCTCCAATGATGCTTCAACCGTTTATTGAAAACTCTATAGAGCATGGAATAGAAAAACAAGATGAACCCGGACTGATCAAAGTAAATATTTTTCAAAAAAATGGAGTTTTAACACTCGAAGTGGAAGACAATGGGTTAGGTTTTGAAAGGGTGAAAGAAACTAAATTGAATAAAAATCATAAATCTTATGCGATCCAAATTACAGAAGAACGAATTTCTAATATTGAAAAAAATATAAAAATGAAAATTAAACTTTCAATTGAAAATCGAAAGGAAATTGAAGAAGCAAAAAAAGGAACAAAAGTATCTTTATCTATAAGTTGAATTTAAACGTTCGACGTATAAAAAGATGTTGGTAAATAATTAAATACAAGTGTTATGTATAATGTTTTAGTGATTGATGATGTTAAAGAATTAAGTGATGCTTTAGTTTCCTTATTGAATTCATTTTGTGGAAAATATATTTCATCAATTGAAGTGTCAAATACCTATAATGACGCAAGTAAATTGCTAGACGAAAAAGAATATGATGTCATATTTTTAGATATTGAATTGGACAATGGAAAGTCTGGATTTGATTTGTTAAAAGATAAAACCAAACAAAATCCTCACCTTGTAATCACAACTTCACATGCTAATTATGCATTAAATGCAATAAAAAGCAGCGCCATTGATTTTCTCTTAAAACCTATCGATCCCACAGAATTAATATTTGCTTTTGAGAAAATTGAAGAACAAGAAAGATCAAAGTCTATTTTTAATTTAAAGTTAAAAGCACTACAAGAAAATCTTCTTCCTTCTAACGCAAGGAAAAAACTTGTTCTTAAAAGTCATGAGTCTGTAAACATTGTAAATGTAAATGAGATTGTTAGGTGTCAAGCTGAAGTCAATTACACTGTGTTTTACTTGGTTTCTTCAGAGAGAATCGTTGTTTCTAAATCGCTAAAGGAATATGATGAATTGTTGAGTGAAAGTGGTTTTTTTAGAGTCCATAAATCACATCTTGTCAACTTGGAATATATTAAAAGCTTTCAAAAAAGAGAAGGGGGATACTTGCTAATGAAAGATGGTGAGTCTATTCCTGTTTCAGTAAGAAAAAGAGAGACCTTATTTACAATAATTGAAAATATGTAATAAGTGAGTCTTTTGGACTATGGTGTGGATGTTTTGGTATGGATGTGAAATTTTAAATATTAGAAAGCCGTATTCGTGAGAGTACGGCTTTTTTCTATACAAAATTATTCATTATGGAATGGAATCGTACGAGCGATTTGCAAATCGCCCCTACCGTATCCATTTCACAATAAATTCATTGATTTTTGCAATCACTTCATCTTGTTTTTCTAACTGTGGTGCATGCCCGCAATCTTCAATGAAAAATGCCTCTGCATTCTTTAATAAATCAACAATCCCCTTCACTTGTTGGTCGGTTCCATATTGGTCATTACTGCCTTGGATGATCAATGCTGGAACGGGATTTCCTTTAATGTCTTCTGAAATATCCCAATCCTTAAAGTCGGGTTGTAACCATGTATTCGCCCAAGCAAAAAATAGACGTTCTGTTTTGGCGCCGTGGAAAAATTCTAAACCTTTCAATTTTTTCTCATTCCATGCGTCAATTGCAGGTTGAATTCCAGCTTTGGTTTCTTCCTCATTGATGTAATGAGCAGCTATAGTAACGATTCCTTTAACATTTGAAGGATGCTTTGTACTGTACAATAAAGCGTTTGTGCCTCCATCGGAATGTCCAATTATAAGCAAAGGATTCTTCAGTTGAATAGCTTCGATAAATGCGGGTAAATAATCCAATGCAAATTCATGAAGGTATTTTGCATTTCGGATCTTCTTTTCTGACTCGCTAAATCCATATCCTGGAAACGATATGACAATACCCGGAAGTAGTAACTGCTCACAAAGATTTTTTGGGAAATCCTGCCATTGAGCAATAGAACCAATGGCTTCATGTAAGAAGAGAACAACAGGTTTTGAATCTGATTGAATTTCCCCAATTACTTGATAAGTCATTTTACCGAATGGAGTAGAAGCCCATTGATAATGAAAACTACCCGCTTGTATTGAAATTAAACGTGCAATATGTTTTGGAGAAATGAATCCCATTGGATGTATCATATTTGGAATTTCAAAATAGTGTCCATTTTGTAAGCCTTCACTAATTTCAAATGTCTCTTCTTGAGTCACCATTCTGTCTTTTCCGCCTCGTGTTAGTCGAACTGGAATCGTGATGTTTTCAACGCTTTTCTTCGAAATAATTGGATTTTCACCCAATGAAATCATAAAATGTGCTGTTTTCCTCAATAATTCAGGTAAATAGTCACCATGAAGGTCAAGCAAGTAATTATAAAACCCTTCTGCTTTTGAAGAAAGGAATTCTACATTTAAAGATTTTGTTTCTTTATCAGCTTCATCTTTTGTCCAATTGAATTTAGTGCCTTGTGTAACAATTCCTTTAAAGTTTGTTTCATCTTTTAGAGCTGCTGAAAGTGCAATGTATCCACCCAAACTAAATCCATAAACATAGCTTGGACCAGTTGATTTCATGAAATCTAGGAAGTGAGTTACCAGAGAATTTATTTCAAAAGTAAGCGCTGAATCCATTAACTTTCCATGATGTGGAATTTCATAAGTTATGACTTCGTATTCTTCACTCAATAAGGGAACGATCTTCTCAAACTCTGATTTTGAACCTAGGGCTCCGTGAATTAAAATTAACTTCTCCATATTCTTAGATCAAATAGTTATACTTCGTTTGGGGAATGTATTTCATATTAGCATTTCCTTTTAATGGTGTTTATTGCGGTATAAAACTGAAAAAGCCCAATCTAGATCGGGCTTTAAAATATTGATGAGAACAAAAATTATTTTATTCTTTCTACGTATTCTCCTTTTTCTGTATTTACTTTTATTTTCTCTCCTGTATCAATGAATAAAGGAACTCTAATCTCTGCTCCAGTATCGATTGTTGCAGGCTTTAAAGCGTTGGTTGCAGTATCTCCTTTAATTCCAGGCTCAGTATATGTAACTTCTGCTTCAATATAAAGTGGTAATTCAACAACTAGAGGATTCTCTTCTTCAGCATGGAAAGTGATATCACAAATCATTCCTTCACGCAAGTAAAGTGGATTCTCAATCATAGTACTTGGAATTACAACTTGTTCGTAATTATCCGTATTCATGAAATGGTAACCAATGTTTTCTTCAGCATAGAGGTATTGATATTGTCTTTTTTCAATTCGAACAACCTCGATTTTATGCCCTGCAGAAAAAGTATGATCTAAAACTTTACCCGATTCAATTTCTCTCAGTTTTGTACGTACAAAAGCAGGTCCTTTCCCTGGTTTTACGTGTTGAAATTCTATAATGGTAGCCATTTTACCATTGTGATTGATGCAAAGACCATTTTTAATATCTGCTGTAGTTGCCATAATATAATTTTATTCGTTCCAAATATAATAAGATTAAGTCAATTTTTAAGCGGTTTAATAGAGTTTATCTTCCTCGGCTTTATTTACTGATTATAACTCTATTTGGTTCTATATGAATTTGTGTGGGTGCAATTGAAAATAGTTACTTCATTTAATACTGTTATTCATTATTAATCAATTTTATTCACATTAAAATAGTGAAGATCATAAAAGTTAAACTAAAAGTACCGAAGGTATAGCATATATTAGCCATGGACGTAAGCTCTTGGTGTAAAGCAATAAAATATTTTGGATTTGGTTAATCATAGGCTTATCATTAAGTATGGACTTAGGTCCATCCCTAAAATATACCATCTTTCCAGGACTTTTATACCTAGTTATATCTACACTAATTCATATAGAACCCTCTATTTACTTGAGTTTATAAGGTTGAATTAAAAAGGTACTCAGCAATACAATTGAAATGGAGCTAATCGGCATTAAAATCGCTGCGAATAGTGGTGTGACATAGCCCATAAACGCAAATGTTATTCCGAATGTGTTGTAAGTCAATGAGAAATACATACAAATACGCAGTACTTTTTTGGAATGCAATCCGAACTTAAAGAAACTTTTAAGTTGTTTGATCTTATCACTTTCAATGATGGCATCACATTTTGGTGTGAATCTAAATTCATCTTCTGAAACGCTAATTCCAAGTTCTGCTTCTTCTAATGCTTCGGAATCGTTTAGCCCATCTCCGATAAATGCAACCACATCACCTGATTCATTGAAACGTATAATATGATTCTTTTTATCAGTAGGAGAGAGGTTGAAATACATGTCAATTGGCTGTTCTAAATCTTTGAAAAGCACTTCGTCTGTTGCTTGATCTCCTGAAAGTAAAGTGACCTTGTAATCCTTTTGAAGTCGATTGATTTCCTCTATAATTCCTTCTCGTAATTGAGATTGGAATTTAAAAAAGCCTAAGACTTTATCGTTTATGCTTAAATAACTTCCGCTTTCATTAAATTTAACTTGTGCATTGGTGAATTGGGCATTTCCAACTTTTATGGTGTCACCATTGGTTGTTTTTGCTTCAACACCTAAACCAGAAACTTCATTGTAATCTGTAATCTCATCTATCTGATTTACTGTTTTTTCCAAATATTTTGTAATACTTTTCGAATAGGGATGAGTAGATTGACGTGTTAAAGCGAAAACTTGCCCCTTTAATTCGGCCGACATTTCTTCTCCTTCATAATTAACACCTTCAATTCTGTCCTTGGTTAATGTTCCGGTTTTATCAAAAACAATATGATTTACTTTAATCATCTTTTGAATCTCATGACTGTTTCTAAAATACAATCCTGATTTCCCTAATTTCCGTAAAGCATTTCCATAAACGAAAGGAAATGATATCGCTAAAGCACAAGGACAAGCAACTACTAGGATGGCAGTTACAATTTCTAATATTCTATTGGGATCGATAAATGCCCATGTAATTGCGGCTGCTGTAGAAACAACACCCACAATAATTAGGAAATATTTACTCAATAAATTCTCACGATTCTGAACAATCGACTTTGTTGTTTTTGCAGATTTATTCCAAATACTTGCAAATTTACTCCGACTCGTTGTGCTTAAAGCTTTTACTTGAACGGCAGATCCAATTAGTTTGCTTCCTGCATAAATTTTATCTCCAACTTTTAATGTTGCTAAGTTTGCTTCTCCAGTTATAAAACTTGTGTCGATTACAGCCTTTATAGAAATTAGTTCAGCATCGCAAGGAATGATTTCCTCGTTGAAAATTTTTAAGATATCATCCTTCTTAATCGATTCAATTTTGATGACCTCTTCTTCCTCCGTTATTTTATTTAACCTGTGCACCCCTAATGGGAAATACGCTTTTGGATCATTGTCAAAGGACATGTTTCGATAGGTTTTGGATTGAAACCATTTACCAATCAAAAGAAAAAACACGAAGCCGGTAAAAGAATCCATATAACTCGATCCTTCTTGCATTAATATGGAAGTGGCACTTTTGGTAAATAAAACTAAAATTCCTATCGCTACTGGAATATCCAAATTAAGTTGTCGCGTTCTAATTGCGGTATAGGCGGAAATAAAGTAAGCCGAAGCAGAATAAAGTAGCACAGGGATAGAAACAAGCAAAGTTAAATATGCTGAAAAGTTTCTAAACCCCTCAAACATATCATCCAAACCTAAGTATTCAGGAACAGACCAAAGCATCACGTTTCCAAAAGCAAAACCAGCAACTCCTAATTGGAGTAATAACTTCTTGTCGTAACTACTTGTTTTGTCTTTGCTTCTACGGAGTTCTGGTTTGTAGCCAATACTTTCAAGTAAGGATGCAACTTCAGAGAGTTTTCTTGATTTTTTAATCGTTAGCGACAAAGTTCTCGCAGTGAAGTTTGCCTCACTTGTTAAGATATCTGGATTAAGTTTTTGGAGGTTTTCAAGTAAATAAATACATGAACTACAGTGGATTGCTGGTAAAAAGAAGGTCGCTATATAAACTTCGTCATTCTGAAATTCGATAAAATCATCAAAAATTTCAGGTACATCTAAAGCTGTATATTTTGCATTCCCCTCTGTTGTTGGTTTAATTCCACTTTGCTGGTTGAATTCATAGAACTGATCTAATCCATTATCGCTGAGAATTTCATAAACTGTCAGACAACCCGAGCAACAAAAATCTTTATCTTCTTTTGATATGGGCTTTCCAATAATCTTATCCCCACAATGATAGCACCCCATATTTTGAACAACTTAAACCGATTTACTGAATCTACCTTGTGTTGGAATTTTATTTGCATACGGATCTAATGTCATGCAAACATTACGTGAAAAAGGTTTTCCATCTTCGGTAACAATGATTTCATTTTCATTCCACTCTATGATTCCGTCCTTTTGAAAGGCATCCAAAGTTTCTTTAAATGAAGCAACATGCTTTTTCATCCATTCGTCTTCAGCAAAGGTAGTTTTAAATTGACACATTAATTGCGTGACATGCTCTTTTAAAGTAGCGTCTATCTCTGAATGAACATGGCCTTTTACAATAGGTAATTCATTAGCATCTATCATTCCATGATAACCACGGGTACTCTTAATGTTTTGAGCATATCCAAATCCATATTCTGAAATTGCAGAAGCACCCAAACCAATCATTCTATCGGTTGTATTTGTAGTATATCCCATGAAAGTTCTATTCAAAGCACCTCCTCTCAAAGCAATTGCTAAGATATCTGTAGGTAAAGCAAAGTGATCCATTCCGATTTCTACATAACCATTTGCTATTAGTTCATCTTTAGATCTTTCATATAATGCTCTTTTTTCATCTCCTGAAGGCAAGTCTTCTTCAGAAAAACCACGTTGTCCTGTTCCTTTTACCCATGGAACATGTGCATAAGAATACAATGAAATGGCATCTGGTTTCAACTGAATCGTTTTAGCAATCGTGTCCATCATGTCCTCCATTGTTTGCATCGGAAGTCCGAATACTAAATCGTGACTAATAGAAGTGAATCCAGCCTTTCTTGCATCAACTGTAACTTTTTCAACTTGCTCGAAAGGTTGAATTCGGTTGATTGCCTTTTGAACGATTGGACTATATGATTGAACTCCAAAACTCACTCTTCTAAAACCTAAATCATATAATGTCTCCAATTGTTCATCACTTGTATGATTAGGATGGCCTTCGAAGCTAAATAAAGGATCTGGTCCTACTTTAACCTTGATTGCTTCAATTAATCTTTTCAATTGAGCAGCAGCAAAGAAGGTTGGTGTTCCTCCTCCTAAATGAATTTCGTCGACTTGAATGCTTCCGCCGTTGAGTTTTTCGTACATCTGCCATTCTTTAATCACAGCATCTATGTAGGGTGCTTCAACGCTGTGTTGCTTGGTGATGTGTTTGTGACAACCACAGAAAGTACATAAACTTTCACAAAAAGGTAGGTGAACATACACGCTTGTACTGTGGTTTTTGTTTTGCTCAGCTTTTATAAATATAGGCGCAAATTCAGCCGCTGAAAATTCCATTCTGTTCCAATCTAAAATAGTTGGATATGAGGTGTAACGTGGACTCGACACGTTGTATTTATTGATAATCTCTTCACTTAACATAGGATCTATTTTGTACCGATTAATTGAATGGATAAGCCGATAAATTAATTGGTATTTCTGGTGCAAATATCGTGTTAATATGAGGAACTAACAAATGATAATTATCAGTCTAAAAGAAAGAACTTGTCATTTAAATAATTACCGGTTATTTTGATGTTATCGGGGCAATACTTCATTCAATTTTTCACCTCCTTTAATACCGAAATCCAATGTCCTGATTGGGAAAGGAATCATGATGTCTTCTTTGTCATAGGCCTTTTTGATAGAGATAATTGCCTCGCTTCGACTTTTTAAAAATTCCATTTGACTTTTGAATTCAACCCAAACCATCAGTGTGAAATTGATTGAACTTGCTCCGAATTCTTTATAAACCAAGCTGATTTCTTTTTCTTTTTGAATGTTTGGTATGTTTCTAACAGCTTGAATTGAAACCTCTCTTACTCTTTCTAAATCTTCACCATAAGAAACGCCAACTTCTAGATCAATGCGTTTGTAAATGTTTTCAGAATCGTTGATCAAAGGGTTTTGAAAGAGCAGCTTGTTGGGAATAATCACTTCTTGACCTTGAAAAGAACTAATTTCTGTAGTTCGAATTTCAATATGTTTGATTACACCACTGTGCCCTTCACAATGAATAACTTGACCTATTTTAAAAGGACGTCGAATGGCCATGAAAAACCCAGCAATGAAGTTCGTTGCTATGTCTTGGAATGCAAAACCAAGCGCCAAACCTAAAATACCCGCACCTGCCAGCAAGGAAGTCACCGTTTTATCAAGGTTCATAAGACTTAATGCTGCAAATGATCCAATTGTAATAATTACGATGTAAATTATTTTAGATATTATAGAGGATAAGGATGCATTATTTAGTGTTTTAAATAGAATTTTACTAAATAGGTTTCGAATGAGTCGACCTGCAAATACAAAGGCTACGAGCACTATTATAGCCAGTGCAAAATTCGGAAGCATTGTAATTAATTCTTCAGTCCAGCTTATTAATTTATTTACAATTAAGTCGTAATATTTTTTTAAATTCATATAATATTTTTGATTCGCTTATTAAATTAAGAAAAAACAGCGCTTAGCAATCTGTTATTTTATTTTTTTTTAGCATTTTATAGAATAATCTTACTCAGAACTCTTGCTCAAAACTGCCTTAGGTGTTCCAAGGTAAAACCTCAATATTCTCGAGTTCTTTTTTACCTGAATTTTTACTTCGTTGTATAATTCGCATGATCTTAATTATATCCTCCTTTTTAGTGTTTCTCTTCAAATTCAATCCAACAATTTGACGAATAGGGGTGTGGTCAACAATTTTCTTAATGTGATTTGGATCTAAGTTCAAATGCGGAATATAAAATGAGGGGATTAAAGTGTATCCGCCTTCTTGTTCAACCATTTTTGTCAATAAATGAAGATTTCCACCTTCATAATTCCACTCTGATTTCTTGGTGTTGTCTAATTTACAGAAATTAATCATTTGCGTTCTTAAACAATTTCCTGCACTGAGTAACCATGGATGTTCGTTTTGTAATTGTTCTAAATGAATTGTTTTCTTCTTTATGGTAGGCGCATAGATAAGCACTTCTTCGTTGTATAAAATCTGTTGATCTAATGATAAATCATCTACAGGTCCCGCCATTATACCAAAATCTATGGTTTTATTCTTTAAAGCAGTCAATAGATTTGGTGAAGTCAATTCACTAATGTCTAAATGCACATCTCCAATTTGGTTTTGCCATTTTGAATATAGTTCAGGTACTAAATAATTAGAAATTGTCGGAATAATTCCGATTCGAATCTCAGATTTATACGTTCCTTTTAATCGTTGAACTTGAACATCTAATTCATCATAGGCAGATTGAATAGCAGATAAGTTAGGATAAAGCTTTTTTCCTGCAACTGTTAATGAGATTGGATTAGTATCTCTATCGATGATTATAAATCCCAATGTATCCTCTGCTTTTTTGAGTTGCATAGAAAGAGTGGGCTGCGTAACGTGACAAGCATCCGCGGCACGTTGAAAGTTTTTGTGCTTTAACAAAGCAAATATGTATGAAAGTTGTACTGGAGAAATCATATAGATAAAGTTTATGTAAATATAATAATAATTGATAAAAACAATGACTAAAGAAGGCTTATATTTGTGGTGTTGATGAGAATAAAGGTTTAAAAAATTGAGTTATTTTAACTTTTCAAGCTTAAATAATTCTTATCTTCAGAGCAGAAAATTATTAACCAATAAAAATAAAATATCATGGCAATTGTAGGAAAAACTTTTCCAGACATCCAAGTGGATGCAATGAATGAAATGGGAGATACATTTAAAATTAATGTATTAGAAGAAGCAAAGAAAAACAAGAAAAAAGTATTGTTATTCTGGTACCCAAAGGACTTTACATATGTTTGTCCGACAGAGCTTCACGCTTTTCAGGCTAAATTAAAAGAATTCGAAGACAGAAATACGATTGTTATCGGTGCTTCATGTGATACTCCAGAAGTTCACTTTGCATGGTTAAGTACAGCAAAAGACAATGGAGGAATTGAAGGAGTTACTTATCCGCTTTTAGCAGACTCTAACCGTAACTTGTCAAGCATGTTAGGAATTTTAGATATTCAATCTGAAACGTACAACGAAGCAACAGATTCTTTCATTTTAGAAGGGGATAACGTTACTTACCGCGCAACTTACTTAATTGATGAGGATGGATTGGTATTCCACGAAGGAATTAACCACATGCCAGTTGGACGTAACGTAAATGAGTACATTCGTTTGATCGATGCTTATTCTCACGTACAAACTCACGGTGAAGTTTGTCCAGCTAACTGGGAAGAAGGAAGTAAAGCAATGAGTGCAGATGCAAAAGGTACTGCTGAATATTTAAAAACAGTATAGTTATGGCATATGTAGAGTTAGAAACAGATACTTTACATGAAGAGATTTCAGGTGATGGAATCGTTCTCGTACAGTATTCAGCCGGATGGTGTGGAAACTGTCGAATCATGAAGCCGAAGTTTAGAAAATTTGCTGAGGATCATGAAAATGTAAAGTTCATTGTGATCGATGCTGAAAAAAATCCAGAATCAAGGAAGTTAGCAAAAGTAGATAATTTACCTACGTTTGCTGCCTTCAAGAATGGAGAGCTAATTCAGCAAACACAAACGAATAAAACAGAAGTATTAAAATCTTTTATCGATGAGACTACCAGTAATTAGACACTTATCCACTTTTATTGAGGAGAATGATGAGGATTTCGTTCATGAAACAATTGAAACATTGGAAAACCTTACAGAACTTTCCTCTATGAAAGATGAAGAACTTGACGTAATTGGGGAATTACTCTCCAACATGTACGGTGCAATCGAGGTCAATAAAATGATGAGAGAGGAAGGGATTTCTCAAAGAGATGCCGCTAAGAAATTCATGGAACGTGTTATGGGTTCAATCGATACATGATAATTAGATTTTATGTTATTTAAAGGAGATCATTTTTAATAGTGGTCTCCTTTTTTATTATATGTCATTACCAAATTTGATCATAAATCACTACAATTAACAAAAGGAATTTTTCCATTTTAGAAGATTTACGACTTAACATGTTAAGCCATTTTGTTATTTATTGAAGTCCAGGGCTATAACTTGTTAAAACGAGTTTTAATGATTATTCAATTAAAAAATATTAAAAAATAGTTAAATATTGTATATAAATTGCGATATTGTAAATGCTATTAATTATTAAAACACAGCTATGAAACGTATTTTTACTGGTTTCTTATTGATTCTATTCGGTTCAATAAGTTTTGGTCAAACGGTACATCAAGATTATTTAGATGGAGCCATTTGGTTTAAATTAAAAAACAATGTCCTGTTAAAACAGGAGGTGAGTCTAACAAAAGGTCCTCTTCATAATAACAATATTGACCTGTCTAATTATGACTTTTACAGTCAATTAGCAGGTTACAAAATTAAATCTGCAGAAGTTTCTTTCCCTAAGGTAAGGGACCCACTTTTAATGAATGTTATTCGTATTGAAATTGGCGATATTAACAAGGTTGAAGAAGTAATCAAACTTCTTGAAAGAAGTGAAGTTGTAGAATATGCAGAAAGAATTCCTTTGCTTAAAAGTGCTCTTTCTCCTAATGATACTTATTATACTCCGGGTTATCAATGGTCTTTATTTAAAGTAAATGCGGCTTCAGCTTGGAATGTATCAACGGGTAATGCTTCAGTTAAAGTGGCTATTGTTGATGATGCAGTTGAAATAACACACCCTGATTTAGTCAATTCAATATATGTTAATACAGCTGAAATTCCGAATAATGGAATTGATGATGATAACAATGGTTATATTGATGATGTAAGAGGTTTTGACGTTGCAAATGGGGATAACAATCCAAATCCAGATGGTGCAGGTTATGGTCATGGAACACACGTTGCTGGAATTTCAGGAGCTTCTTCAAATAATGGGACAGGTGTTGCTTCTATAGGACATGGAGTTTCAATTATTCCTATTAAATCAACTAACTCAGCAAGCGTTGTTACACATGGTTATGAAGGGATTTATTATGCAATTGCTACAAATGCAGATGTTATTAATATGTCTTGGGGTGGCCCAGGTTCTGGAACAACGACGGAGAACATAATTAATTTAGCTTACAATAGTGGAGCTGTATTAGTTGGAGCTGCTGGTAATGATGACGTAACTACTGTTTTTTATCCTGCAGGTTATGCAAATGTTATTGCAGTAGCTTCTACAAGTAGTAATGATAATAAGTCTTCTTTCTCTAATTATGGAAGCTGGATCGATATCTCAGCTCCAGGAAGCTCAATATTATCTACAATTGTTGGAGGAGGCTATGATTACAAATCAGGAACTTCTATGGCAAGTCCAATGGTTGCTGGTCTAGCAGGACTAATGCTCTCTCATAATCCTGGCTTAACACCAGCTGAAGTAAAAGCATGTATTTTAAATTCAGCAACAGATATTGATGGAATAAATCCTTCTTATGTTGGTCAACTTGGAGCAGGCCGTATCAATGCTCTCGGAGCAATGAATTGTGTGGATGCAACTTTAAATAATGCTCCTACGGCTAATTTTATTGCAAGTCTAACTACAGTTACAGTAGGTCAAAATATTACTTTTACGAATTTAACAACAGGAAATCCGACTTCATGGTCATGGAATTTTACTGGCGGTACACCAGCAACTTTCTCTGGACAAAATCCACCTGCAATCACATACAACACCCCTGGGACTTATGCTGTCTCGTTAGTTGCTAGTAATTCAAATGGGAGTGATACAGAAACAAAAACAGCTTATATAACGGTGAATGATTTAACAGGATGTGATACAATTACAAATATTCAAGGTACTGACCCAAACACCATCTATTCATGGGGGCCAGGTAATGGGTATATATTTGGACATAACTATTTAAAAGCTCAAAATATCGCTGAGAAATACACCAATTTTGGACCTACAAATGTTACAGGTGCTGTTTTTCACTTTGTGAAAGCTAAATTCACTTCATCTAATTCTAAAATCACAGTTAAAGTTTGGAATGATGTAGCTGGACAGCCTGGAACTGTATTGTATTCTGAAGATGTTTTAATTCAAGATATTGCACCAAATATTACAACAACAGGCTTCTATCCTACAAACATTTCATTTGATCAACCTGTTAGTATTCCAACCAATAGTTTTTATGTTGGGTTTGAAATTTATGATGTTGCAGGAGATACAATTGCTTTGGCTTCTTCGGGAGATTTAACCAGTAACGGATCTCGACCTAATTCTGCATGGTATTACGTAAATCCATCTAATAACCCAGAAGGTGTTTTACCAAATTGGAATGAGATTAGTGATATTGCAACTTCTTTAGAGGCTGCTTTACATATTTATCCAAGAATTACAGCAATTCCACCGCAGGCTAATATAGTAGCCACGCCTTCTACAGTTTGTAGAGGAGAAGCAGTACAGTTTAGTGCCTCTACTTCTCAAAATATTTCTACAGTAGATTGGGCCATTAACGGAACAACTACACCTTATCCAACCGGGGTATCTCCAAGTGTTATTATGAACTCAACGGGGAATAAGATGGCTTATTTAAGAGTGACTAATAGTTGTGGGTTTTCACATATTGATAGTTTGGAGGTTACGGTTAGTCCAACACCAGATTTAATAGTTACAGCGTCTAAAACAGTTTTATGTCCATCTGAGAGTAGTAACTTAACTGCAACAGGAGCAAGTTTTTATACTTGGACTCCTGCTACTGGTTTATCGTGTACCAACTGTCTCAACCCTGTAGCAAATCCAACAAATACGACAACCTATTTAGTAGAAGGTTCGAATGGTACTTGTAGCTCGAATGTAAGTATTACAATTGAAGTTGATCATTCTACTTTAAGTGCAGATTTCTCATTAGATACAACTACAGTTTGTGTGGGAGAGATTTTAGGGGTTAATGGTTCTAACTCAGTTGGAGTTCAGACTTATAGTTGGACTTTTAATGGTGGAACACCGAATACAGGAACAGGTACGATTTCGTCTACTGTATACAATGCTGTAGGTAACTACACAATTGAATTAGAAGTTGAAAATGCTTGTAACATTACTGAAACGACTTCCAAAAGTGTAGTAGTTGTTCCTGCAAGTGAGTGTGTTAATTCACTCATAGATAATGACAATAATGATGACCTGATTGTATATTATAATGCTCAAAGTGATGAGCTAATGGTTAATACAATGTCACGTGGTACAGCATATGTTGTTAACGCAGCAGGTCAGAAAATAATTAATAATGTTAGTCTTGAATTAGGTGAGAACTTCATTGATACTAAACGTTTAGCAAAAGGAATGTATTTTATTGCGATTGATGTAAAAGGTCAAGTTCCAAGCTTAGTTAAGTTTATTAAATAGCAGATAGCTTAATTCATTTTATGAATAAAAAGGCAGGATTTGAATCAAATCCTGCCTTTTTCTATAAAAAATCTTAATATTTGGGCGCTTTTTTAATAAAAACCACATATTTTTTGAGTTTAAGTATTATATCCCTTATATTGCGACCGAATCATAATACATTGAGTTATCAGACTAATAAGAACAGTAAGAAAAAGTAAATTAGAAAACAGGTATCACCCAAATATGGGAAGACTTTGTACACAAGTAACACGTATTCAAAGACATTTCATGGGGATTCCAATTCAGACAATCCATAAATACCGCGAAACATACAGCGGAGAAATTAAAGATTGTAAAGAATGTGTGATTTCAAAAGTTGAATTGACTTATTAAATAATATTCCTAAAGGAAAAGAAAGGTCAGGCTAGTGCTTGACCTTTTTTTGTTGGGGTTTTGGCTTCGATCAAGCACTCACCATAAAAAAAGAGGATCACATTTCTGCAACCCTCTCTTCAATATTATATGAGATTAAAGCTTAGCCTTTGTAAAAAGGAGTTTTAACAACCTTAGCTGCAAGAGACTTGTTTCTTACACCAATAAAAATTTCACTTCCTTCAGTAGCAAATTCTAGAGGAACATATCCTAATCCAATCGCTTTATCTAAAGAAGGTGACATAGTTCCAGAAGTTACACGTCCAATTTCTGCTCCTGCTGCATTTAAGATAGGATAATCATGGCGAGGAATACCTTTGTCTATTAATTCGAATCCAACCAATTTATTTTTTACCCCTGCTTCTTTTTCTGCTTGTAAAGCATCACTGTTCGTGAATTCTTTAGTGAATTTTGTAATCCAACCAAGACCAGCTTCAAATGGAGATGTCGTATCGTCGATATCATTACCATACAAACAGTACCCCATTTCTAAACGTAAAGTATCACGAGCTCCTAAACCGATTGGCTCAATTCCAAACGCTTCACCAGCTTCAAAAACTTTATCCCAAACTTGTTTGATGTCCTTGTTCTTAACATAGATTTCGAATCCACCGCTTCCAGTATATCCAGTTGCAGAAATGATCACGTCTTTTACTCCCGCAAATTCATTGATTTCAAAAGAATAAAACTTCATTGCTTTTAAATCAACTGAAGTTAAAGATTGCATTGCTTCAGCAGCTTTCGGACCTTGAATGGCTAAGATACTCCATTCATCAGATTCATTG
>Ga0209075_1000590_pt1 | contig 35514 bp, 36 predicted proteins | sample Stecom2011_FD_187523 | JGI IMG/M metagenome (GOLD analysis project Ga0209075, IMG submission 187523) | Agricultural soil microbial communities from Utah to study Nitrogen management - Steer compost 2011 (SPAdes) (version 2) | ecosystem: Environmental > Terrestrial > Soil > Agricultural land...
AACTACATACATTGAGTTGTTTAATTTTTCTAAGGCTTTCGGTAAAGATTCTGAAAAATCAGCCACCCCACCGATTTTACTAAATGGATACACTTCAGGTGTGCAAAACAATATTTTCATACTATCACCCTATTTGTATTATAGCAAAGAAATATCAATTTAGTAAACTTTAATTGTTTAAGTTTTAAAAAATGTAATACTTATTGATAATAATTTGATATTGTGCTATACTAATTATTGAGCAAAAATAGGAGGAATAACATGGCTAGAAAAAATAAATACAGCAAAGTTAAACCAAAAGTAAGCCCATTAACATATGCTATTATGGCAATTGTATTTATCGGATTATTACTTGCGGTTATCTTTTCAATCAACACGCCAAAAGAAAACTTTAATAATAGATTTGGCTTAGATAAAGATAATATTTATGAATTAATTAAATTTAAAGATTTAGAAAGAAAAATTGATAATGATGAAGAGCTAATTGTAATTATTGCATTTGAGAAGAAATCAATGACTCCAGCTAGTTTATTAAGAGAATTAATAAATGTTTATGATGAAGATAATAAAACATATAATGAATCTCACCGCGATAATTTAACAGATGTTGTTTATTATTTAGAATTAGTTGATGAAGATTTAATTACTGATTTTGTAGATAAATACGAAGTCAGCCTTAAAACGCAAGATCCAATGATGATAGCATTTAATAATGGTGAAATTGTTGCCGAATTTAATGGTGCAAAAACTCACGAGACAAATGCAGCAAATCAGGAATTAGCCAATTTAATTAGAAATATTAAAGAGTTCTTATTAAAATTGAATGTAGAAGATAACTAAAAAAGCACTAAGTGCTTTTTTTAAATTATGGTGATAATATGTTAGAAAAAATAAAAAATCAAATCAAAGAAGCAATTGAAAACAAATATGAAATTGATAATGTCGTTGTTGAAGATGGTAAAATTGGAACAGTTGATATATCGGTTCCGCTTTTTGTTATAAGTAAAGCAAAAAGATTAAATCCTAAAGTAGTGTTTGATGAAATTAAACCATTATTAAATTTTGAAGTGATTGAAAATATTGAATTTTTAAATGGTTTTTTAAATATATATTTAAATAGAAGTTTAATCGTTAAAGAAGTAATAACAACTATTTTAAATAAAAAGGATAATTATGGAAATAGTTTAGTTAATAAAGATGAAGTAATTGTTATTGACTATTCATCTCCTAATATAGCTAAAAGCTTTGGAGTTGGTCATTTAAGATCGACTGTAATAGGTAATGCTATTAAAAACTTATATTTAAAGACTGGTGCAACCGTTCATGGTATTAATCATTTAGGTGATTGGGGTACACAGTTCGGTAAAATGATTGTTGCATATAAGTTATGGGGTAATGAAGAAGCTATTAAAAACGATCCAATTAATGAGTTACAAAAGTTATATGTAAGATTCCATCAAGAAGAACAAACTAATTTAGAGTTAGAACAAATGGGTCGGGATGCTTTTAGAAAACTAGAATTAAATGATGAAGAGTATGTTAACCTTTGGCAATGGTTTAAAGATGAATCATTAAAAGAGTTTATGCGTGTATATGATCGTTTAAATGTTACTTTTGATTCATACCATGGTGAAGCATTTTATAATGATAAAATGGATAAAATTGTTGAAGATTTAGAAAACAAAAACTTACTTAAGATTGATGATGGTGCAACAATCATTAATTTAGAAGAATTTAATTTACCACCAGCCTTAATTAAAAGAAGTGATGGTGCAACTCTTTATATGACAAGAGATTTAGCTGCTTTAATGTATCGTGCTACTACATATAACTTTACTAAAGCATTATATGTAGTAGGTAATGAACAAAAACTACATTTTAATCAGTTGAATGCAATATCAAGTTTAATGGGTAATGATTTTGAAATAGAACATATCGGATTTGGGCTTGTAATGATCGATGGTAAAAAAATGTCAACTAGAAGTGGTAAGTTTAAGAGATTGGAAGATGTCTTAGATGAAGCGGTAAATAATGCTTATCAATCAATTGTTGATAAAAACCCGAATTTAGATAATAAAGAAATGGTTGCTGAAGCAGTAGGTATTGGAGCAATCATCTTTAATGATTTAAAAAATGAAAGAAACTTAAATGTTGATTTTGATTTAGAAAACATGATTAAATTTGAAGGTCAAACTGGTCCATATTTACAATATAGTAGTGTTAGAATTGCTTCAATTTTAAAAAATAATGAATATGATTTAAATAAGTTTGATGAAAATTTATTTAAAGAAGATCATTATTATAATTTATTTAAGAAAATGATTCAATTTCCAGAAACGATAATTAAAGCAACAAATCAACACCAACCAAGTGTTATAGCAAAATATTTACTATCACTTGCTCAAGATTTTAACCATTTTTATGGTAGACAAAGAATTGTTGTTGATGATGAGTTAGTATTAAATACTAATTTAGCTTTAATTCATGCGGTAAGAATTATATTAAATGAAGGTATGCGCATCTTAGGAATTACCGCGCTGGATGAAATGTAGGGGATAAAATGAAAAACTTTATTATTAAAACTTTAAATGGAATGTCTTATGGTTTGTTTGCAACACTAATTGTTGGGGTTATTTTACAACAAATAGGAAATCTTACAAATATTTCACTTCTAAGTAATGATATATACAATTTATTAGCATCATTAATGGGAGTAGGGATTGCTTTAGGTATTGGCGTTGTTTTAAAAATAGATGGTTTAAAATTAGTAATGGTAGGTGTTGTTGGAGCAATTTCAACAAAATTTAATTTATCATATGTAAATAGTAGTTTTGTAATTGAACAAATTAGTGGACCAGGTAATCCTGTAACAGCTTATTTTGTAACAATATTTACTATTTTAATAATTAATTTATTGTTAGTTAAAAAAACACCAGTTGATATATTATTAATACCTTTAGCAGCAATTTTAATAAGTTTAATTTTAACAATCGGTTTATCACTACCATTAAACTTTATTATTAATTTAATTTCAACTGGTATTGATAAAGCAACAAGTTTATTACCAATTCCAATGGTAATAATTATTGCTGTTGCGATGGGAATGATTTTAACTTCACCGATTTCAAGTGCAGCAGTTGCTTTTTCAATTCAAATTAGTGGAATTGCAGCTGGTGCTGCTGTAGTTGGAACAACAATCCAAATGATCGGCTTTGCTATTCAGTCAAGAAGAGATAATAAGATTGGTTCGGTTATTTCAGTTGGTATAGGAACTTCAATGTTACAATTTAAAAATATTGTTAAAAAACCCGTTATATGGTTACCAACAATAATTAGTTCAGCATTTGTGGCACCATTTGTATATTTATTAGGATTTGAAAGTACAACAGCAGGTGCAGGAATGGGTTCTTCAGGTTTAGTTGGTATTTTACAGTCACTAGAACATATGTCATATAGTAGTAATAGTTTTATCAGTATTGCGATAATTTGTTTAATTGGTGGACTTTTAACATACATATTTGATAAAATACTATATATAAAAGGATATATTAAAGATGGTGACTTAAGTATTGGCACTGGACTTTAAAAAAGGAGATAAGATTATGGAACGTTCTAAAAAGGTTTTAAACGGCCCAGTTATGAGATTAATTCGGACTATTAGTTTTGTATTAATATTTATTTCGAGTGCTATTTTATCAATTGAGATATTAACTACGATTAATTTAGGTTTTATACAAAACTTTAAAATTTTAACTACTCTAGATGATTTTATTACTAATGAATTATCTTTTATGGGTGATTATTTAATATTTACTTTGTTAGTTGGGTTTATAGCATTACTTTGGACACAATCAAATAGTATTGGTAAAAGAGTAGTGTTTAGTGTGTTAATTTTAGTTGGTGCAGTAATTTTTGATAATTTATTTTTCAATCAATTTATTATTCCATTTTTACCAGAATTAACATTTGTTAATGATTTATTAGGTGACTTGAATAATACTTATAGTTGGTTTTACTTATTAGTATTAATTCCAATATTATTGTTATTTATTATGTTTTCAGCTAAAAGACCAAAACGATTATCTACAAAAGTTGTAGGTAATGGTCTAATGGTATTAATACTAGCAACATTAGTAAATCATTTACCAGTTTTAATTGGAAATGATTGGGCAACACAAAATTGGTTTACTATTGTTGATGGATTTCTCCATAGTTTTAGTTTTATTTTATTATCATTAGGTAGTGCCTTTGGCATTATTGGCATGTTTAGAAAATAAACAACATAAAATATTAAGTTAATATTAGCTTAAAATTAAGCTTCTAAAGGATATAAATAATATTCCTTAGAAGCTTTTTCTTTGTAAATATAAATAAAAAAAAGACGAATAAATCGTCTTTATAAAATTGCAGAAAATCCTCTTAAAATTTGTTGTAAAGTTTTGATTAAGAAGTTTTTTTCTAAATCGTCTTCTGACTGTAAATCAGAAATATTAATAGCATCAATAATATAATTATAAATTTCATTTATAACCGGACTATTATAGATTAAAACATTGTTTTCAAAGTGTAAGTATAAACTTCTAAAATCTAAGTTAGTAGTTCCAATGATTGCTTTTTTATTGTCAAATAAGTAAAGTTTAGAATGAATAAAGCCAGGTTTATATTTATATATTTCAACACCATTTTTAACTAAACCTTGAGCATATAATTCAGTTACTAAGTAAACTAACTTTTTATCTGCAATACCAGGAATAACTATTTTTACTTTAACACCACTTTTAGCTGCTAGCTTAAGTGCTGTCATTAATTCGTTGTCTAATATTAAGTATGGGGTTGTAATTAATATTTCTTCTTTAGCCTCGTTAATTAAATATAAAAGCGCACTTTTAGTTATTTGGCGATCTTCAATTGGATTATCAGCAAAAGGAGCGACAACTTCATTACTTTTAACATCTCCTTCACGATAGTAATTTATATATTCAACTTGATCTTTAACACTAAAGTTCCAGTTTTCTAAAAATATTAAAGTGAAACTCCAAACTGCATTACCAGTAATTCTAAAAGATGCATCATGCCACTGACCAAAACGTTCAACATAATTATTATATTCATCACCAATATTTATGCCACCAGTATAAGCAACTTTATTATCAATTACAACAATTTTTCTGTGAGTTCGATAATTCATAGCAAAATTTAATCTTAAGTTCATTCTATTAAATGGAATAGTTTCAATACCTTCTAATTTCATTTTCTTTCTAAAGTTAAACGGAAGACGGTCAGCACTTCCAAAATCATCATAAATTATTTTAATTTCAACACCTTCTTTGGCTTTTTGTTTTAAAACATCAAAAATTTGGTCATAAACTCTACCTTTAGATAAAATAAAGTATTCCATTAAAATAAATTCTTTTGCATTTTTTAAGTCGATAAGAAGTTTTGTTAGTTTTTCTTCACCAGATTTAAGTATCTTGACATTAGAGTTTCTGTAATAACGCCACCCATTATTATTCAAATATAAAATTTCTTTATATTTAAGTTCATTAGGAATATTTTTTAAGAGCTTATTTCTTGTTTTGGTAATATTAAAGTAATTTTCTAATGTCTTTTTTGTAACATTATTTTGATGGTATAAAAGATAAAAGAATGTTCCAAAGACAGGTAAAGCTAAAATGGGAATTATCCAAGCAATTTTGTATTCAGGATTCATATCACTAGATACAACGTGAATAACAATAAAAATTGATATAATTGCAAAAAACCAATTTAAATAAATCCCTATATATTCATCCTTAATTAATCTAGAAACTACAAATCCTAAAAAAAATAGTTGGGCTAGGATGAAAAGCCCTAAAATTAAAGTTTTACTTGTTAGTATTTTTATTATTTTTCTCATTAACGCCTCCTATTTAAAATAATTAGACTTTAGTTGTATATATTATAACAAAATTTTAATAAATATTGTATAATTAATAGAAGGAGATGAAAAAAATGGAACAAAGAAAATTAAACTTACTAATGGACTTTTATGAATTAACAATGTCCTATGGTTATTTTAATGATAACAAACATTTAGATATTGCGGTTTTTGATGTTTTTTTCAGATCAGTTCCTGACCAAGGTGGCTATGCGATTATGGCCGGTTTGGAACAAGTAATAGACTATATTGAAAATCTTTCATTTGATGAAAAAGAAATAGAACTCTTAAGAAGTAAAAATATATTTAGTGAAAAATTTTTAGATTTTTTAAGAAACTTTAAATTTACATCCGATGTATATAGCGTTACTGAGGGAACACCTATTTTTCCGCAAGAACCAATTATGGTTGTTAAAGGACCTTTAATTGAATGTCAACTAATTGAGACAATGATTTTATTAACGATTAATCATCAATCATTAATCGCTACTAAAGCTTCAAGAATTGTTAATCAAGCTGATGGAAGACCAGTTATGGAGTTTGGAGCAAGAAGAGCACATGGGTATGATGCTTCGATATATGGCGCTAGAGCAGCTTATATTGCAGGAGTGGCAGGAACATCAAATACTTATGCCGAATATCAATATGGTATACCTGCGCTTGGGACAATGGCTCATAGTTATGTTCAAAGTTTTAAAACTGAGTATGAAGCATTTTTATCATATGCTAAAACATATCCAGATAGCTCTGTTTTATTAGTTGATACATACGATACTTTAAAACAAGGAATTCCTAATGCTATAAAATTAGAAAAAGAGTATTTAAGACCGCGTGGTGAATATGTAAGAGGAATTAGAATTGACAGTGGAGATCTTGCATATTTAACTAAAAAGGCGCGTAAAATGTTAGATGATGCTGGAATGCACAGAACAAAAATTACTGTTTCTAATTCATTAGACGAATTTTTAATTAAGGAATTAATTCATCAAGGAGCAGCAATTGATTCATTTGGTGTTGGTGAAAGATTAGTTACAGCAAGAAGTGAAGCTGTTTTTGGTGGGGTGTTTAAACTTGCAGCTGTTGAAGAGGATGGAAAATTAACACCTAAAATTAAATTAAGTGAAAATGTTACAAAGACAACAACACCTGGTTTTAAACAAGTTTATCGTTTTTATGATGAAAACAATTTAGCAATTGCTGATGTTTTAACTTTATTTGAAGAAGAAATTGATGAAAATAAACCTTATGTTTTATTCCATCCGGATTTCCCGTACAAACGAAAAACAGTTCGAAACTTTAAAGTTAGAAAACTTTTAGAACCAATTTATCTTAAAGGAAAATTAGTATATAAAGTCCCAACTTTAGAAGAAGTTAGAGCTCATCATAAAAAAGAGATTGAAACTTTATGGCCTGAGGTTAAACGTCTTGAAAGACCTCACTTATACTATGTTGATTTATCACAAAACTTATGGGATTTAAAACAAAGTTTAATTGAAAAATATCGTAGTAAAAATGGTAACAATAATGAGTAAGATTGAAGTAGTTTTATTTAACCCTGAAATTCCCCAAAACACAGGAAATATTATGAGAACTTGTGTTGGACTAGGTTTAAAATTACATTTAATTGAACCAATGGGTTTTAAAATAGATAATAAAAAATTAAAACGTAGTGCTGTTGATTATTTTGACAAAATTAATTATGAAGTTCATGAAAATTTTGAAGTTTTTAAAAATAAAAATGAAGGTATTTATTACTATTTAACAAGATATGGTAAAAAAGTATACTCAAATATTAATTTTAAAACTAATGAAAAGATTTTTTTAGTCTTTGGAAGTGAATCATATGGAATTGATCGGACTATATTAGCTAACAACTTAGAAAATACTTTTAGAATTCCTACTACAAAAGATATTAGAAGTCTTAATTTATCAAATACAGTTTCAATTGTTTTATATGAAGCAATGCGTCAAAATGATTTTATAAATTTAGAGTTAGAAGAACCAGAAGAACTGAAAGGAAAAGATTTTTTACTAAAATATAAGTGATATTATGAAAAATACAAGTAAACAAACACTAGGCGAAGAAATAGCAAATGCAATATCGCATGGCTTAATGGCTATCTTTGGAGTAGTAGCATTAATTTTACTACTAGTTAGTAGCCAAACACCACGGCAATATATTGCAGGAATAATATTTGGAGTCTCAATTATTATTTTATATACAATGAGTACTATTTATCATGCAATGCCAAGCAGAAGTACGGCAAAAAGAGTTTTTAAAAGATTAGATCATCTATCAATTTATATATTAATCGGTGGATCATTCGCACCAGCATTACTGTTATTACCAGGACTAAGAGAACCATTATTAGGTATACCTTGGCTTGAAAAAGGGTTAGTATTATTTACAATTCAGTGGATTTTTATAGCAATTGGTGTTGTTTTTAAATCTGTTTGGATTAAAAAGTTTGCTAAGCTACATGTATTTATATATTTAGCAATGGGATGGAGCGCTCTTGCTTTTATTGGTATTTTATTAGAATATAATAAAGCAGCTTTTTATTATGTTTTATTTGGAGGAATTGCTTATTCAATCGGAGTAATATTTTATTCACTTCCGAAAATAAAATACTTCCATTTTATTTGGCACATTTTTACAGCCATAGGAACAATATTACAATTTATTGCTTTTTATGGATATTTATATTAAAATATATAAGGTGAATTTTTATTCGCCCTTTGAAGAAAGAAAGAGAGTTGATTATTAATGAAAGTTATTTCAATTAATGCAGGTAGCTCATCACTAAAGTTTCAATTACTTAAAATGCCGGAAGAAAAAGTTATAACTTCTGGTGCATTTGAAAGAATTGGTGAAGATGATGCTATTTTTACAATTAAAACAAATGGAGATAAAATAGAAAAGGTATTACCAATAAAAAATCATAGTGATGCTGTTGATTTATTATTAAATGCCTTAGTTGAACATAAAATAGTTAATGCCCTTGAAGATATTGATGGTGTAGGTCATAGGGTTGTTCAAGGTGGAGAAGTCTTTAAAGAAGCAGCAGTTTTAAATAAAGTATCAGTTGCTGCAATCGAATCTTTATCAAGTTTAGCACCACTTCACAATCCACCAAACTTAATTGGTATAAAAGCATTTAAAAAGGTGTTACCAGATACATTACAAATCGCAGTATTTGATACTACCTTCCACCAAACAATGGAAGAGGATGCATATCTTTATGCAACACCTTATGAGTGGTATGAAAAATATGGGGTTAGAAAATATGGATTCCATGGAACTAGCCACCAATATGTTTCTGAAGAAGCAATTAAAATATTAGATAAAGAAGATACTAAAGTAATTGTATGTCATATTGGTAATGGTGTTTCAATTACAGCTGTTGAAAATGGTAAAAGTATTGATACATCAATGGGTATGACACCACTTGAAGGAGTACCAATGGGTACACGTACAGGTAATATTGATCCTGCTATTATTGAATTTATTGCTGAAAAAGAAGAGTTAGATGTTGTTGAAATTACCAATATCTTAAATAAAAAATCAGGGTATTTAGGAGTATCAGGTGTATCTAACGATTCAAGAGATATTGCTGAAGCAGCAGCTAATGGCAATAAACGTGCACAACTTGCAATGCAAATTCAAGCAAAAAGAATCGCCGATTATATCGGTAGCTATTATATAAGATTAAAAGGTTTAGATGCAATTGCATTTACAGCTGGAATTGGTGAAAACTCAAGTGAAGTAAGAAGTTTAATTGTTGATTATTTAGAAGTATTAGGTGTAAAATTAGATCCTAAACTAAATGAAACTAAAGGAGTTAGAGGAAATATTGCAACTAAAGATTCAAAAGTTAAAGTATTTGTAATTCCAACTGATGAAGAAGTAATGATTGCTAGAGAAGTTTATAAGCATTTAAAATAAAATAAAGGAGAGATAAATGCGAGCAAAAGATTTTAAAACCAAAGCATGGGATATGTTAAGAACCCATTATTGGATGCTGTTTTTGGCAAGTTTAATTGTCAGTTTAGTTTTGGGTGGAGGTAGCTTCACAATTATTGTTTTAGTCGTATTAGGTGGTCCGTTAACAGTTGGACTAAACTTAATGTATTTAAAGTCATATCGTGAAAATAATGCTAGAATTGAAACGATATTTTCAGTTTTTAATGATGGATTTGCTAATTATATAGCTGGCTATATTTTAAAGGCTATCTTTACATTTTTATGGACCCTATTACTAATAATTCCAGGAATTATTAAGTCGTATTCATATGCAATGACCGAATATATTTTAGCGGATAATCCTGAAATGGATGGTATTGAAGCAATAACTAAGAGTAGAGAACTAATGAACGGAAACAAATGGCGTCTCTTTTGCTTACACTTTTCATTTATCGGATGGATGTTGCTTTCAATCTTAACGCTTGGTATTGGATTTTTCTTTTTAACACCTTATATGCAAGCAGCAACAACAGCATTTTATTTAGATTTAATTGGTGAAGAAGATATTGTTCATGCTGATTTAGAAGATGAGATTGAAATAATTGATCTAGATTAATTTAAATAAAGGAGCAATTGCTCCTTTTTTTATAAAGTGATATTTTATGATACAATATATTAAAGATATATAATTAAGGATTGATGAAATGAAAGATAAACATTTAGCAAATTACCATTCTCACACATATTTGTGTGGTCATGCAGGTGGAAGTCCAATTGATTATGTAAAAGAGGCTTTAAAACATAATTTTAAAGAAATAGGAATTTCTGAACATGCACCAATGGCAAATTTAAGAAATAAAAATAGTAGACTTCATGAATATAATTACCAAACATATCATGAATTATTAGATGAAGCTAAAAGTTTTGCAAAATTAAATAATATTAATTTTTATAAAGGTTTAGAAATTGAATATTTTCCTCATATTACTGTCTATGAGAAATATTTAAAAGACTTAGACTATTTAATATTAGGTCAACATTACATTATTAAAAATAACAAATATAAAAGTTCATTTGGATTATCATCTTTAGAAGATATAATTATTTATAGAGATACAGTAATAAAAGGATTAGAAACGGGTTATTTTAATATGTTATGTCATCCTGATCTTTGTTTTTTTAATATAAAAAATCCAACTGATGAACAATATGAAGCATTAAGACCAATCGTAAAAAAAGCAAAAGAGTTAAACATACCTTTAGAATTAAATGCTAATGGCATTAGAAGAGCATATTTAGAAGATAAAGTTGATATTAGTGGTTATAATAACTTTAGATACCCTCGCACTAAGTTCTTTGAGATTGTAGCTGAAGAAGGAGCGAGTGTTATTATTTCAAGTGATGCTCATAATGTTGAGGCTTTAAATGATTTTTCAATTTTAGAAAGCTATAAGTTTGCCGAAAAATTAAACTTAAAGGTTATAAACAAACTGAATATGAACTATTATAAGTAAAGAGTTGTTAGGTATAAATCCTAACAACTCTTTTATTTTTCATTTAATATATTATTAACTATTTTTTTAAATTCTGGTAAAACATCGACTTCAAACCACTTGTTATTATTAAACCATCTAAAATTTAATGGTGATGGATGTGGTAGAGGAAAATATTTAGGTAAATATGCTTGATAGTTTTTAACTGTTTTTGTTAAATTTCCTAAATATTTATCTTTTAAATAATGTTTTTGGGAGTAATTACCAATTAAAACGATTAATTTAACGTTTTTAAGCTCTTTTAATATTTTTGGATGCCAAGTTTTGGCAAAGTCTTTTCTAGGTGGTAAATCACCAGTTTTACCTTTGCCTGGATAAAAGAAATCCATAGGAAGTTGGCCAAAAAGATCAGGATTGTAAAACTCATCCATTGTTACTCCAAGCCAATCTCTTAGCTTATCGCCACTTTGATCAAGCCATGTTTCATTTGCTTCTTGTGCTTTAATACCCGGGGCTTGACCGATGATAATTATTTTACTATTTTCATTAACTTTATATAAAGGAATATAACCTTTATTTACTAGCTCTTGGTTAGCTTTATCATTTAAAATATCATAATAAATATTTTCTAAATTCTTATTCATATAATCACCTAGGCTTTAAAATTGTATAAAACTTTTAAGCGTTCTAAGATTTCAATTGTATTTTTAGTGTTTTCAATAATTTCATCTAGTGGTTTATAAACAAATGGTGCTTCATCTAATGTTTTTTTAGAAACACTAGTTGACCAAACATTTTCCATCGCATTTTTAAACTGTTCTATTGAAATGTTACGCTTAGCATCATTTCTTGACATAATACGCCCAGCACCATGAGGAGCTGAATAGTTCCAATCAGGATTACCTAATCCTTTAGCTATAATAGAACCATCTCGCATATTAATAGGAATTAAAAGTTTTTCGTCCTTTTTAGCAGATACCGCACCTTTTCTTAAAATCATATTATCAAGATCAATATAGTTATGAATGGTTTCGAATTCTTCAATAATATTAAAGGCCATCGCTTTAAAAATATTATCACGCATTCTTTTACGATTAATGCTTGCAAACTTTTGAGTTATTTTCATATCATGAAGATAACCTTTAAAATTTTCATCTTCTAAATAGTTAATATTATTATCAATTTTTTTACTCCAATAATCACATACTTGAACTCCTAAATGACGACTTCCAGAATGAATAACTAAATAAAGGCCATTTTCACTTTCATTAACTTCAATAAAATGGTTACCACCACCTAGGGTTCCAACTGATTTATAAGCTCTATCTAGATTAACTTCAGCAATTAAATCATTTAAGTTTAAGTCTAAATCTTGTCTTTTATTATGGATATTAAAACCACTTGGAACAACCCTTCTAATAACATCATCTAACTTTTTAAAATTAACATGCAAATTATTACTTTTACTAAATTTTGTTACAAGCATTCCACAACCAATATCTACTCCTACAAAATTAGGAATTATTTTATCTTTAATTGTTTGTGTATAACCAATGGGAACACCATAGCCTTGATGAACATCAGGCATAACTCTAATTTTTACATCTTTACTCCACGGTTCATCTAAAACATCATTAACTTGATCTAGTGCCCCTTTTTCAACATTTTTAGTAAAGATTTTAGCTGTTCCATACTTTCCTTTTAATTCAATCATTATATCAATCCTTTGCCTTAATTCATATATATAATAACATATTAAAAAAATATGTTCATAAGTTATAACATTAATAAATTATGTTATAATGAAATGTATGTAAGGGAGGTGTTTTGATGAATAATATTTATTTAAAGTATTATGAAAAAAACACACGTCGGATTTTTGAAGATGAAATCGGCCAAATTAGTGATTATAAATATTTAACATATACAAAAGATTATCATTATCAACTAAAAAATAATGTTTTTATTGGTAAAGTTGATAAAAGAAATGCGTTTGCCTTTTTATTACAAGAAGGTGACGATTTATATATTGATGAAAAAGAAGCTAGCGAAATAATGCATGATGATATTATTTTAGTAGAAAAACTTAGAAATAGAATTTATGTAAGAGAGATTTTAAAAAGAGGTCTAGATTATTTTATAGCAACTGTTAAAACTAACAAAAGAGGTAATTTTATTTATTATACGGAAATACCTTATCATAAACAAATTGTAGTTGGTGATGAAAGTGGTATTGTTAAAGGTGCTGTAGTTAGACTTAAAGTAGAAAAAATTACAAGTAAAAAGATTTATGCTGAAATTGATTCAATTATTGGTCATGAAACTGATCCTGATATTGAAATATTAAAAATTGTGGCAAGTTACAATTGGCCTGATCACGATATGGATTTATTAGAAAAAGAAGCTAAAAACTTAAAAATTGATATTGATGAAGAAAAATCTAAACGATTAGATTTAACTAATGAACTTATTGTAACAATTGATGGTGCTGATGCTAAAGATTTAGATGATGCCATTAGTTTAAAAATAGTTGATGGTAATTACCATTTAGGCGTTCATATTGCTGATGTATCTTTATATGTAAAAGAAGGTAGCATTATTGATAAAGAAGCATATAAAAAAGCTACAAGTGTTTATTTAGCTGATAGAGTTATTCCAATGTTACCAAGGAAGCTTTCTAATGATTTATGTAGTCTAAATCCTCATACAGAAAAATTAACTTTAAGTGCTTTAATGGTAATTAATGATAAAGGTAGAGTAATTGATTATAGTATTCAAAATACAGTTATAAATAGTAAATATAGACTAACTTATGATGAGGTTAATAATTATTTAAATAATAATAAATCATTAGGCAATAAAGCGTTAGATGAGTTAATATCTAATATGTATGAATTATCAAAAATATTATCAAAACAAAGAGTTAATCGTGGTGAATTAAACTTTAGTAGCGAAGAATTAGAGTTTGTTTTTGATGATAACAATAATGTTATTGATGTTAAAACTAGAAAAACTGACAAAGGTGAAGCCATTATTGAATCATTTATGTTAGCAGCAAATGAAACAGTAGCTTTTCATATGGAAGAAAACGCATTTCCAAGTATTTATAGAATTCATGAAAAACCTGATAGTGATAAAATGGAAAAAGCTCTTGATACATTACAAAGATTAAATATTAAAGTAAATAAAAAAGCTATCCATAATGTTAAAACACTTCAAACTATACTAAAAGATTCTAAAGGAAAAGAAAATGAGTTTATTATTAATATGACATTACTAAGAGCTATGCAAAGAGCGGAATATAATGAAAATTCTATTGGTCATTTTGGGCTTGCAGCAAGATATTATACTCACTTTACATCACCGATTAGAAGATATCCGGATTTAATTTTACACCGGATTATTAAAGATTTAGTATTAGCAGAAAATAACAGTTTAAGTAGATATCGTTATTATGAAAACAATTTAGAAGAAATAGCTAAACATACATCAAGACAAGAACGGGTTTCTATTGAAATTGAACGTGATGTAAATCAGTTAAAATCATGTGAATTTATGGCGACTAAAATTGATGAAGTTTTCAATGCACAAGTTATTTCAATCATGAAAACTGGTTTCTTTGTTAGAGTTGATAACGGTATTGAAGGCTTTGTAAGTGGCAAAAGCTATGGTAGTAGTAATTATGATGCTGAAACATTAAGTTATGTTATTTTAGGTAAAAGATATAGTTTAGGTGATAAAATTAAAGTTAAGTTAATTGATGTTGATTTAATTGACTTAAAAATTGATTTTGAAATTTTTGAAGATATGAGTGATAAAGATGAAAATAATCGCGCGTAATAAAACCGCAAGCTTTAATTATTTTTTAGAAGAAAAATATGAAGCTGGTATTAAATTAGTTGGTTCAGAAATTAAATCAATTCGTGAAGGCAAGGTTAGTATTAATGAAGCATATGTTGTTATTAGAAACAATGAAGCCTTTATTTTAAATATGCATATTGCTCAATTTGCTAAGGCTAATCGATTTAATCATGATGAAACAAGAACTAGAAAACTTTTACTTCATAAAAGACAAATTGTTAATTTAGCTGTTAAAGGAAGAGAAACAGGTTATAGTATTATACCAGTTAAATTATATTTAAAAGATGGGCTAGCAAAGTTAGAAATTGCCCTAGCTCGTGGTAAGAAAAACTATGATAAAAGAGAAGATTTAAAACAAAAGGATATCGAAAGAAGGGTAAGAAAAAATATTGGAAGATATATGGGGTAGATTATGATTGAGTATATTAATAAAGTTGATTATGTAATAAGTGAGTGGGTAGCAAACAATTTAAGAAGTAATATTTTTGATGTTATATTTAGAGTTATTACAGAGCTTGGTGATATATATTTCTTTATTTTAATTTTAATGGTTTTATATTGGGTTGTTGATAAAAGGTTTGCTTATAAGTTCTTTTTTGCCTTTTTATTAAGTGCTATTGCAAACTCAATTTTAAAAATTATTATTAAAAGACCAAGACCATATCATAAAGGAATACCAGCTGTTGGTGGCTATACAAGTGGTTATTCTATGCCAAGTGGTCACTCACAAGCAACAGGAGTTATTTATTATACGTTTAGATATAGATATGGATATAAATATAAAATATTAAATCATATATTAATAGGATTTTTAATATTAGTGCCATTTTCTAGGATATATTTAGGCCAACATTATTTAACTGATGTTGTTATTGGAACATTAATAGGGATATTAGTTGCAAGTCTTGGCTTTAAGTTATTTGATAAAATGGGTGATAAAGAACATTTGTACCCACTCTTGTTAATACCAGTAATTGTTTTACTTGGAATTATCTTTTTTAATAATGATTATAGTAACTTTAAACAAATATATGTTGCTGGTGGTGGCTATATTGGCTTTACTGTAGGTTATTATTTAGAAAAGACTTATATTAATCACAATGTTAATGTTTCGTTAAATATTAAAATTAAAAAATTAATTATGGGTATTTTAATTATTGTTGGATCATATTTAATTATAAGTTTAATCTTTAAAAGTATAAATGAGCAAAGTTTAATATTAGATTTCCTTAGATATTTAATATTGGCTTTAGAAGGGTCATTATTAATTCCATATCTTTTTACAAAAGTATTTAAAGAGTAGACAAAAATTATAAGTTGTGATAAAATTATTTTGCGTTGATTAAGAGAGTAATTATTATTAATTGATTTAGAGACTTTGTGGTTGGTGTAAACAAAGCTTTAATAGTAATGAAAGCTACTTAGGAGCATAAAATTAAATCTTAAGGGCTAGATATTTTATCTAGAACTAAGGTGGTACCGCGTAAATTACTTACGTCCTTAGATAATTTATTTTATCTAAGGGCGTTATTTTATTAAAAGGAGAAATAATTATGAGATATATGACAGGACAAGAAATTAGACTAACTTGGTTAAAGTTTTTTGAAGAAAACAAACATTATGTAATTCCATCAGTAAGCTTAGTACCGGTAAATGATCCAACACTTCTTTGGATTAATGCTGGGGTTGCACCTTTAAAAAAGTATTTTGATGGATCAGAAAAACCAATCTCAAACAGATTAACTAACGTTCAAAAATGTATTAGAACTAATGATATTGAAAATGTTGGTGTAACATCAAGGCACCATACATTTTTTGAGATGTTAGGTAACTTTTCAATTGGTGATTATTTTAAAGAAGAAGCAATCAAATTAGCTTATAAATTACTATTTAGCAAAGAGTATTTTAACTTTCCAAAAGAAAGAATTTATATTACATATTATACAAATGATTTAGACGCTAAAAAAGCTTGGTTAAATGTAGGTATAAAAGAAGAACATTTAATTGCTGTAGATAATAATTACTGGGAAATAGGTGAAGGTCCAAGTGGTCCTAATACTGAAATCTTTTTTGATCGAGGCGAAGCCTTTGATAAAAGAGGAATTGAGTTAATTGCTGAAGATATTGAAAACAATCGTTATGTTGAAATTTGGAATATTGTATTTTCACAATTTAATGCAACTAAAGGTTTAAAAAGAAGTGAGTATCCAGAATTACCAAATAAAAACATCGATACTGGAGCAGGTTTAGAACGGTTTGCGATGATTTTACAAGATGTTGAAACAAACTTTGAAACTGATCTTTTCATGCCAATAATTAAAGAAACTGAAAAGATAAGTGGTGTTAAATATGAAGGTCAAATGGCTTTTAGAGTTATTGCTGATCATATTAAAACATTAGTATTTGCAATTTCTGATGGAGCAACCCTTTCAAATGAAGGTAGAGGATATGTTTTAAGAAGAATTTTAAGAAGAGCATTAAAGTTTGGAAGAAATATTAATTTAAATAAACCATTTATGCATAAATTAGTTGATGCAGTTATTTTAACAATGGGCAATTTTTATATAGACTTAAAGGATAATAAAGAAATTGTTTCTAAAATTATTTTAAATGAAGAAGAACAATTTTTAAAAACTTTAAGTGAAGGTGAAAAACACTTTTATGATTCAATTAAAGATAGCAATAAAATTAGTGGAGAAGTTGCTTTTAAATTATATGATACATATGGATTTCCAATAGAGTTAACATTAGAATATGCTGAAGATAATAATGTTACTGTTGATGTTGAAGGTTTTAAAAGCGAACTTTTAAAACAAAAAGAAAGATCAAGAAGTGCTAGAAGAGACTTTGATAGTATGCAAAGCCAAAATGAAGAATACTTAAACTTTAAAGAAGAATCTAAATTTATTGGTTATAATGAGTTTGAAGTAAAAACAAACGTTTTAAAAGTATTTAAAGATGGTATTGTTTTAAAAGAAACACCATTTTATGCCACAAGTGGTGGTCAAGTAGCAGATCTTGGATTTATCAATGAATATGAAGTAATTGATGTAGTTAAATTACCAAATGGCCAACATCTTCACATGTTAAATGAACATGATTTAGTAGAAGGTGAAGTTGTTATTGCTAAAATTGATTTAGATTTTAGAAATGATGTTGTAAAAAACCATACAGCAACTCATATTCTACATCAAGCATTAAAAGATGTATTAGGAAATCATGTTAACCAACAAGGCTCACTTGTTGATGCCAACCATTTAAGATTTGACTTTAATCATTATGAAAGTTTAACTGATGAAAACATTTTAAAAATTGAAAAAATTGTTAATGATAAAATTAATGAAAAATTAGATGTAGATATTAGTGAAATGTCACTTGATGAGGCTAAAAAACTTGGAGCAATGGCTCTTTTCAATGAAAAATATGGTGATAAAGTAAGAGTAGTTAATATGGGTTATAGTATTGAACTTTGTGGTGGAACCCATGTTAAAAATACTAGTGATATAAAAAGATTTAGTATTTTACAAGTTGAATCAATTGGTTCCGGTACTTATAGATTACTTGCATCAACCGGAGATAATATTAAGGCAGAAATGAAAGATTTATTAAGTAATTTAATTATTGAGCTAAATCAAATAAATGAAAAATTAGCTAACTTAAATTATGAAAACAAGTTTATATTTACTTATAATAATTTATCATATCAAGATATTTTGAATAATCGAAATATTTTAAAAACAGCAAAAGAAAGTCTTTTTGAAGTTGAAAAAGCCGAAAAAGAACAAATTGCAAAAAATATTTTAACAAATGCTGATAGTTTAATTCCAAGTGAATATAGTAAAAATGAAGTTATTAAAACGGAAAGTTTACCAAAAGATGTTTTAAAACAATTATCAGATACATTATTTGATAAAATGAAGTTAGAAACATTAGTTTTAATTAATGTTGATAATAATGAAGCTACATTTATTATTAAATCTAATGGCAATATTCATGCAGGTAATTTAATGAAGGAATTAATGAAAGAATTAAATGGTCGTGGCGGTGGCCGTGATACAAGTGCACAAGGTGGAATTAAAGACTTTAATAATATTGATGAAGTAGTAAATAAAACAAAGGAGTTTTTATGAAAAAGTATTTAGGGATTGATCTTGGTTCAAAATCAATTGGATATGCGATAAGTGAATCAGGAATTATTGCCAATAGTTTATATACTAAATACTTTGATGAAGATAACTATGATTTAGCTGCTAAAATCACTAGTGATGTTATAGAAGAAAATAACATTAATATAGTTGTTATTGGTCTACCACGTCATATGAATTATGATTTAGGTGTAAGAGGCGAAATTAGTATTGATTTTGGTGAAAAGTTAAAAAAACTTAATCCAAACCTTGGAATTGTTTATTGGGATGAAAGATCATCAACCAAAGCTGCAATTAAAACTTTAATTAAGTCAAATCAATCAAGAAAGAAACAAAAAGCCTTAAAAGATCAACTTGCAGCAACCATAATATTACAAAATTACTTAGATTCGATAAATAATTAACATTATTCATAAAAATATGGTAAAATTTAATAAAGAATAAATTTGAAAGGTAAATTAAAATGGAAGATAATAAAATTACATTAATTACTGAAGAAGGTAAAGAAGAATTAGCAACAATTCTTTTTACACATGAAGCTAATGACAAAAACTATGTTGTTTTTGAATTAGAAGAAACCGGTAATATTAGTGCAGCAATTTATGAAGAATTAGAAGATGGTGAAGGTAAATTAATCGACATTGAAACTGATGAAGAGTGGGAAATGTTAGATGAAATCTTAGACCAATACTTTGAATCATTAGAATTAGAAGACGAAGAAGACGAAGAATAATTAAATCATATAAATGGCACAAAACGCTTGTGCCATTTATTTTGATTAGGAGTTAAAAATGGTAAAATCACTAATAAAAAATGATCAAGAAATTAAATATGTTATAATAAATAAAAATAATAAAAACACATATTTTAGATTTAAAGATAATTATTTAGAAATATCTAAAGCTAAATATGTAACTCAAGCTTATATTTTGAATTATTTGTATGAGAATTTTGATGCTTTTTATTTAAAATATTTAAAACATTTAGAAAGTATTCCTAATCATAATGAAATTATTTTAGAAGAAAAGAGTTATCAATTAAATATAATAGAAAATAATAAATTTTCATATTTAATTAATGGCAATAAAATTAATGTTTATAGTAAGTATAAAGATTTAGAAAAAATTAAAAAGCTTATTTATAAAGATCATTTAAAAAAAATGATCGATAATATTAATGAAGATGTTAAATTAGTTTTAAAAACAAATAAAATTAAAGAGCGTCCGATTAAATTAAAATATTATAAATCTAAATTTGGATCTTATAATCGCAAAAAAGATGAAATAACTTTAAATATTATATTAGCAAAAGCTAATATTAATTATTTGTATTATGTTATAATGCATGAATATGCTCATACTAAAGAATTTAATCATAGTAAGAGTTATTATAAAGTGTTAAAAGAATTAATGCCAAACTATATAAAATATGATAAAACAATAAAAAAATTATCAATTTGGCTATAATGGTGTATAATTATAAAAATAATAGGAGGTAATTATGTCAACAAAAAGAGTATATGAGTTAACACAAGATGGTGTTGAACGCTTAAAAGCAGAATTATTAGACTTAGAAGAAAATAAACGCCCACAAAACTTACAACAATTAAAAGAAGCAAGAGAACAAGGGGATTTATCAGAAAACGCTGATTATGATGCAGCAAGAACCGAACAATCTAAAATTGAAACAAGAATTCAAGAAATTAATAATATTTTAAAATATGCGAAAATTATTAAAAGTAGTGACAAAGATGTTGTTGAAATTGGGAAAGTTGTTACAGTTAAATACTTAGATAACAATACAACTAAGAAATTTAGATTAGTTGGAACATTAGAAGCAAACCCGATGAATAACAAAATATCTGTTGATTCACCTATCGGTAAAGCACTAATAGGCTTACAAACAGGTGAAAAAACAAGTTATAAAACACAAACAAATAAAGTTTTCCAAATTGAGGTTGTTGAAGTAAGTAATGAAGATTTATAAAAAAGTAATTCCGAATGAATATGTATTTACAATTAGAGATATTGATTATAACAAATTAAAAGAACAAGGAATCAAAGCCTTGTTTTTTGACTTAGATAATACAATTATCCCATATGATGTTAATGTTATTTCAGATGTTGATAAAGCATTTTTAGAAGAACTTAACAAAGAATTCAAAGTTTTAGTTATATCAAATTCACGGAAAAAACGTGTTAGTACTGCAACAAAACCGCTAGAAGGGATACCTTATGTTAAGTTTGCTAGAAAACCGTTAAAATTCGGATTTAAAAAGGGCTTAAAATTATTAAATGTTAAACCTAGTGAAGTATGTATTATTGGTGATCAAGTAATGACTGATATTTTAGGTGCTAACCGTTTAAAAGCTAAGTATTCAATATTAGTTAAACCAGTTAAACAAAGAAGTGATCATATTTTAACAAGATTTAATCGACGTGTTGAAAGATATTTATTAAAAAAAGCTAAACGTAAAATGCCCGAAGTATATGAAAAGGTGTTTGAAAATTATGAAGGAAAATAAATATTGTTTAGGATGCGGGGCAATTAAACAAACTAATGATGAAAAGACGGTAGGTTATGTAAAAGATTTTTCACATCTTTATTGCTTAGAGTGTTATAGTTTGAAAAATTATGGTAAAACATCGAATCATTTTCATCCAAATAGATATTTGGATATTAAACCTAATTCATTAGTTTTAATTTTTCAATCAATTATGCAACTAGATTTGCTTTTTAGTCAACCTATTGAAAGAATTCAACCTAATGCTAGATATATTTATGTAATTAATCAGATGGATTTACTCCCACCTGAAACTAATTTAGATAAGCTATATCAAAAAATAAAAATGGTTGCTTACAAGCAAAAAATAAAACATGAAGATATTATTTTTATGTCAGCATTAAATAAAAATGACACTAAAAATTTAAAAGAATATCTTTTATCTTTTAAACAAAAAGACATTTATTTATTTGGATACCAAAACAGCGGTAAAACAACAATATTAAAAGCTTTAACAGATAATAAAACCGCATTAAATATTAATAAAGCAGGATTAACTCAAAATGTTATAACTGATTTATTAAAAGATAAAGTTATTCATGATATGCCTGGTAATTATGTTAAAGGATATTTAGCTGACTTTTTTGAGTATGAAGATTATAAAAATTTATTACCTAAAAAGACAATAAAACCTTTAGTTTATCATTTAACAAACAAACAAAAGTTTATCTTAAATGATTTTATTGAAATAAAAGCTAATAGTGATGTTACAACTTTAGTCTTTTATATAAATAAATATAATAAAATTAACAGATTTAACTTAAAAAATAAAGACGCTAACCTAACAGATAATTTTACATATCAAATAAAAACTTTTAAAATTCCTAATAAAAAAATGCATATTACAATTGCCGATTTAGGTTTTATATTACTTGATGCTAATACAACAATTGAAATAAAACATCCAAAAGGAATGCATATAACAATAATGGAGTCTTTAATATGATTGATATTAATAAATATATTGATATTGTAAAGAAAAAGCTTAAAGATCATCCTAAAAGGTTTGAACATATTTTAAGAGTCTATGAAATGGCTATAGAATTAGCTAATCATTATAACATAAGCACTGAACAAGTAGGACTTGCAGCAATCTTTCATGATTATGCTAAGTATGATAGTATAGAAGAACAGACAAAGTATTTAAGTAGTAATGAAATAGAAAACTATAAAGATACACCAGTGATCTATCATGCATTTAGTGCAGCAAAAGTATTAGAACATGAGTATAACATTAAAGATAAAATTATTTTAAATGCTATAAAATATCATGTTTGGGGTCATAAAGAAATGGATATTGTTACTAAAATAGTTTTAATTAGTGATAAAATAGAAAAAGGAAGAACTTATTCTAAAGCTAGTTATTTTAGGAAATTAGCTTTTGAAAATCTTAACTTAGCAATTTATGAGTTTTTAAATGATAATATTATCTATTTAGAAAAGAATAATTTTACAATTCATAATGAACAAAAAGAAGTAATCCTTAAGTTAAAGGAGGCGATAAATAGTGAAAAAAATTAAAGATATAGTTGAAATATTAAATAAAGTAAATGCGATTGATATTAAAGCATTTGATTATGAAAATAAATCACCTTTTTTCGATTATGTAATAATAGCAACCGTTAGTGGTCGTCAAAGTGTTGCAACAATTAATTATTTAAAAGAAGAAAATTTAATGGATACCGAACGAGTTGAAGGTCGTAATACTGGTTGGACATTAATTGATACTGGCAATGTTATTGTTCATTTGTTTGATGATGAACACCGTAAGTATTATAATTTCGATGAAAGATTATTAGGAATTAAAAAAATAGAATTATAAAAAAGTAAAATAACGCCTCACTCATTAATATATAATGAAGGAGGCGTTTTTATATGAAAAATAGTATTGTTGTTGTTATTTTAGTATCATTAATTGTTAATATATACTTTTTACCAAAACCACACGAACAAACAAATGAAGTAATTAATTATCCAAATAAATTTACCGTAACAATTATGGGTGAAGTTACTTTTCCAGGAAATTATTACTTTTATGAGCCAGTAACACTACTTGAGGTTATTAATTATGCCGGTAGTTTAACTGATGATGCAAACATAGATACAATCAATTTTAATGAAGTTATAACAAATGATAAAATAATTTATATTAATAAAAATCAAAGTGATAATAATAATAAATTAATTAATTTAAACTTTGCAAACTTAGAAGAATTAAAAAGCGTTAATGGTGTAACGGAAAGAATTGCTGAAAATATAATTTTATACCGGATTCAAAATGGTAGATTTAATAGTATTGAAGATTTAATTAATGTTAAATATATTGGAAATGCAACTTTTAATAAAATTAAGACAGCTTTTACAGTCTAGATATTTATATTATTATTTTTTAGCATGTTTTTTATTAATACTTAGTTTAAATGTTAATTTCTTTTTTATTATTTTATTAGTATATTTAATAGTATTTAAAAATAAATATCATATTTCAATTATGATATTTTTTTTAAGTTTAATATTTTTAATATTTAACAATCAAAGTAATATTAAAATTCCTAGCAAAGTTAATAATAACTTTACAATTGTTAGTAGTAAAAAATATTATAATAATTATCAATATGTAGTAAAAGACGGTAAATATAAATATATAATTAAAGACAGTAAGCAATATAAAAATAGTGAGATTGTTTTTATTAAAGGTGATGTTAAACAGTTTATTAATTTAAGTAGTCCTAATGGCTTTAAAAAGAAGGATTACTATTTTAAAGAAGGTATTTATGGAGAAATAGTAAATTATGAAATTACCTCTTTAAATAAAAGTAGTTATCTATATAAGCTAACTAATTTATTAAATAGTAACTATTTAAATATTTTTAGTGATAATATGGATGATGATTTAGATAAAAGTATTAGTAACTTAAATATTTTTTATTTATTTTCACTAAGTGGTATTCATATTTATTTTTTAATAAATATAATAAACAAATTAATGTTTCACTTAAATTTTGATAAATACATTCAACAAGTTGTTATAATATTGTTTATTTTAATATGCTTGTTTTTAACAGGTTTTAAATTTGTTCTACTAAGAATTTTTATATATCAAGTATTAAAAACAATTAAGAATAATTATTATAACAATATTACAAATTATTCATTAATTAATTTAACTTACTTTATGATTGTATTAATAAGGCCTTATTATATGTTTAATAGTAGTATTTTACTATCGTATTTAATCGTAAGTTTTATAATGGTTTTTAATGAGAAAATAAATAGTGATAGTAAAATAGTATCAACAATAAAACTCGCATTTTTAGTTAATATAATAATACTACCTTTTAATAACAATTTAAATTTAGTAAGTATTATTATTAATCCCTTTTTAATTGTTTTAATAGCTTATCTTTTATTTCCTTTAAGTATTATATTATCAGTTTTTATTAATATTGAAATATTAAATAAAGTGTATTATTACTTAATTAACTTTATTAAAAGTATTGGTAATAATAATTTTAATATAACACTACCATATTTAAATACATTTTTTAAAGTATTATTTTATATAATTTTAATTATTTTTTTAATTACAAATGCAAAAAAGCGAATTATTAGTTTTTACTTACTTATTTTAATTTTAATAATTCCAACATTTAAAAAATATTTTAGTGATGAAAAATTATATTTTTTAGATGTTGGCCAAGGGGACGCAAGTGTTTACATTAGTAAAGATAGTGTTATTGTAATTGATGCTTTTAGAAGTGTTAGTAATTTGTTAAAATATGAAGGAATTTTAACAATAGACTATTTAATAATATCTCATTCTGATTTTGATCATTTAAATGAAGCAGAAACAATAATTGAAAATTTTAATGTTAAAAATATAGTTATTAGTTATTATGATAATGTTAGTTTTAATTTTAATAATATAATTAGGGTTAAAGCTGGTTATAAAATTAAAACAAAAGATGTAATAATTGAATTTTTAAGTCCCAATAAAAATTATAATAGTAAAAATAATAATTCCTTAGTTTTTATTTTATCTTATAATAATAACAATATTTTATATACAGGTGATATATATAAAGAAGTTGAAGTTGATCTTATTAGTAATTTATGTAATATTAAAATAGATATTTTAAAGGTTGCTCACCATGGATCAAAGACTTCAAGTTCAAGTGCTTTTATTAGCGCTATAAGCCCTAAAATAGCCGTTATTTCAGTTGGTATAGATAATAAGTATGATATGCCATCAAATGAAGTAATTGCTAATTTAAAGCAAAATAATATTAAAGTTTACAGGACTGATTTAGATGGAACAATACTTTATTATAATAAAGAAATATCTTTTCGATAAATTAGGAATTGAAGGTATTTTGTAGTATAATATTAATGTTAATATTATGAGGTGATAATTTTGAGTGAACAAATAAGTATCATATTGGGTAAGGATAACTTTTTAGTTGAAACTAATCTTAAAAAGTTATTAGATGAAACAAAGGTTGATGAAATTAATATTAACCGATATGATCTATTAGAAGCTAGTATTGAAGATGTTTTAGAGGATTTAAGAACTATTTCATTTTTTTCTGATAAAAAAGTAATTATAATTGATAATTTTAGTGAATTATTAAGTAAAGATGAAAATATAATAAACGAATGGATTAATTTTTTTAAAAAACCAAATCCTGATGTTTTTTTATTTATATTATTAAAAGAATTAATAAGTGAAACTCTTCCTTTAGGTAAAACAATGTTACAATATTGTTACTTAGTTGAAGTAAAGGATTTAGATGAAAGCAGTTATCCAACTTATATCAATAAATATTTAAAAGAAAAGAAATATGAAATTGATAAAAAGGCTTGTGAGGAGTTATTAATTAGAACAGATTATAACTTAAATTTATTAATGCAAGAGTTAGAAAAATTAATGTTATTTAAGTTTGATGATAAAAAGATTAATTTAAGAGATGTTGAGGTTTTAGTAAGTAAAAACTTAGAAGAAAACATTTATGAGTTAACAAATAGTATTTTAGATAACAATAATAAAAAAACAGTTGAAATTTATTATGATTTAATAGCTAATAGTGAAGATCCAATTAGAATATTAAGTAGTATTTCTAATAAAATAAGACAGTTAATAGTTACAAAAAAGATGTTAGAAAAAAGATATAATCAAGATCAAATTAAAGACCACTTTGGTATTAAAAGTGGAGCTGCTTATTATTTAATAAAAGATGCTAATAGAGTATCATATGAGTTGTTAGAATCAATGCTTGAAAAATTATCAAATTTAGATTTTGATATTAAGATGGGTAAAATTGATAAAAAGATTGGTTTAGAAATTTTAATTTTAGGGGTGTAGTTAATGTTAGATCGAAAAGAAATAGTTGTTTTTGACTTTGAAACAACAGGACTTGATTCAATAAAAGATGAAATATTAGAAATTGGTGCTATTAGATTAGTAAAAGAAAATAATGGGTTTGTAATTAAAGATGAACTAGAAGTTATTTTAAAAACAAGTATGGAAATACCTGATAAAATAACAGAAATAACAGGTATTACAAAACAAATGCAAGAAGCTGAGGGAATTAGTCAAGATGAAGGCTTTCATCTTTTAAATGCATTAATAGGTGAAGATACTTTATTAGTTGCATATAATATTCAATTTGATTTGGGTTTTTTAGAAAGCTTTTATCGTAAATTTTTAAACCCTAAATATGAAATTAAAAATGATGTTTTAGATGTTATGGCAGTTTATAAAGATCGCCATAGATATCCACATCGCCTAGAAAGTGCGATTGCTAAATATAATATAAATTTAGTTAATAGTCACCGTGCTTTAGATGATGTTAAAGCAACTTATGAAGTTTTAAGAGTTATGAATGATGAACTACCAAATGTTAATAAATATATTAATGTTATTGGTTTTAATAAAAAATATGGCGTAAGTGGTAAAAGATTAAATCACGTTAAATATGTTGCTCAATATGGTGGTTATCGTGAGATTGAAAAATTAACATAAAAAAAAGACACGCGATGTGTCTATTCTTTTATTAATTATTCAACTGAGTTAATTAGGTTAGCTAAATAAGATTTATGTCTTGCCACAAAGTTCTTGTGGAAAATCCCTTTAGTTTGACCTTTATCAAGTTTCTTATGTGCTAATGGTAATGCATTTAATGCTTTATCCTTATCACCAGCTTGAACTGCTAATTCAACGGCTTTAATCGCTGTTTTAGTAGATGCTTTAAATGAAGCATTTCTAAGACGAGCAGCTTCGTTTTGTTTATTTCTTTTAATTTGTTGTTTAATGTTAGCCATGGGTTCACCTCCGATTTAATATAACATAAGTATTTTATCAAAATGAACCTAAAAAAGCAACAAATAAAGCGAAGTTATGATAAAATCAATTACAAAGGAGACTTAAAATATGACAACTGCAACAAAAGTAACACTTTTAAGATTAATATTAATTCCCGTAATGGTTATTTTTTGGTTAGTACCTAGCCAAGAAATTGGGTTTCTAAATTTAGAAATTAACCAGTTTATTGCAGCAATTATATTTGTTGTTGCTGCAGCAACCGATTTTATTGATGGTTATATTGCAAGAAAATATAACCAAGTAAGTAATTTAGGTAAGTTTTTAGATCCAATTGCTGATAAAATATTAGTAATATCGGCAATGACTTATTTAATATCTTCAAATCGGATTATGTTTTGGACGGTTATAGTTATAATATTTAGAGAGTTTGTTGTAACAGGTATTAGATTACTTGCTGTTGAAAAGGGAGTTGTAATTGCAGCATCTCCATACGGTAAGGCTAAAACGATTGTAACAATGATTGCATTGATAATGTTATTATTCAATAACTTATTTTTACCGGTTATAGTGGTAGATATTGTTTGGTATTTAGCAGTCGTATTAACATTATTTAGTGGATTAGATTATTTATTTAAAAATTTAGAAGTATTTAAAGAAAAAAATAAAAATTAGTACTATTATTAAATTAAAGAGAGGTGAGTTTGTGTCAAAAGATAAAAAAGATCTTGCTTTAGAAGCCGCAATGAAACAAATTGAAAAACAATATGGAAAAGGTTCAATTATGAAACTTGGAGCTGATTATAGTAGAGAAATTGAAACAACTTCAAGTGGTTCAATTACTTTAGATATTGCTTTGGGTGTTGGTGGCTATCCTAAGGGAAGAATTATTGAAATATATGGTCCTGAAAGTTCAGGTAAAACAACATTAGCGCTCCATGCTATTGCTGAAAGTCAAAAGGCGGGCGGGTATGTTGCTTTTATTGATGCTGAACATGCACTTGATGTTTCTTATGCTAAAAGATTAGGAGTTGACACTGATAATTTAATTTTATCGCAACCAGATACAGGGGAACAAGCATTAGAAATTACAGAAGCATTAATTAGAAGTAATGCGGTAGATATGATTGTTGTTGACTCGGTTGCTGCTTTAGTTCCTGAGGCAGAAATTAGTGGTGAAATGGGTGATTCACATGTTGGACTTCAAGCCCGTTTAATGAGTCAAGCAATGCGTAAATTATCAGGAGTAATTTCAAAAGCTAATGCAACCGTTATATTTATTAACCAAATTAGAGAAAAAGTTGGAATTATGTTTGGTAATCCAGAAACAACATCAGGTGGCCGTGCACTTAAATTTTACTCAACAATAAGACTTGATGTTAGAAGAGGGGAACAAATTAAACAAGGAACTGAGCTTTTAGGTAACAAGATGAATATTCGTGTTATTAAAAACAAAGTTGCACCACCATTTAAATTAGCATCTGTGGATTTGATTTATGGTGAAGGGATTTCTAAAAAAAGCGAACTTGTTGATTTAGCAAGTGATCTAGATATTATTAAAAAAGCTGGATCATGGTATTCTTATGGTGAAGAGCGAATTGGCCAAGGTAAGGATAATGCTAAAAAGTTCTTAGAAGATAATCCGGAAATCTTTGAAGAAGTATTAAAACAAGTTTTAGAACATCATAATTTGGCATAAAAAAACAGCCTAGTTGTTAAACTGGGCTGTTTTATTTATGAAACGTTTGTATATTCAATATTATTTAAATCAAACTTATAGTATAAAGTAACATTTTCCTCTGTACCAACCCCATCGATACCGATTGGTTTGTTAATTGTTATTTCAATGTATAAAACAGGTTTGTTTACTTTAAATAATAAATTTTTTCTTTTTGGTAAATTATATGGAAAATTAATTGTAATGGTATTAGAATTGCTAGATACAACATTTGATTGTTCATTAAACCAATTAGCAGTCATAACGTATCTAAATGATATATTAGCATCTTTGTAATAGTTATCTAGTGTGTAATTTCTGTTGAATATGAAAGTACCATAATCAATTCTTTCATCTTCATCATTAATGACATGTTTTACCTCTTTTAGTTCAATTTGAAACAAATCAAAATAATTACCTAATTCAGTTTCTTTGCTTAAATCACGAGGTTTAAGCATAATTGGGGTTTCATCTTCATTTAAATCAAAGTAGAACCCTAAACCTTTATTACGGTAATTCGCAAAAATTAATACAGCAAAAAAAATAAGAATGAAAATAAAAGTTACAATCATTATTTTAACGGGGTTATTTTTTAAAAAGTTGATAAATCGATTTGTTTTTTGTGAGTTCATTTCTATCCTCCTATGTTTCTTAATTAATATTATACAAGAAATATTACTAAATTCAAACTGTAAGTTTAAATTAAAACTTTTTATATAATAAATATAAAGATTTATAGGTAATTTTAAAAATTTATGATATAATTGTTAAGAATAGCAATATTCAAATAATAACAAGATATATTAATTTTTAAAAATAATTTGGAGGTGTAGTAATGTTACCATTACTTATTGTGGAAATTTTACCACTAGTCATCTCCAGTTTGCTAGCCTTATTACTAGGTTTTGGTGTTGGATTTTATATAAGAGTTAAAACTCATGAAAAAACGATGCGAGAAACCCGTAATATGGTATCTAAAATGATTGAAGATGCTCAAAAGGAAGCTAATGAAAGTAAGAAAAAAGCGATCCTTGAAGCAAAACAAGAAATTTTTACACTCAAAAAAGAATTTGAAGACGATATGGCTGAACGTCGTCAAATTGTTGTTAGTTTAGAAAACAAAGTCGAACAACGAGAAAGAGCTTTAGATCGTAGAAGTTCTAATATCGATAGGAGAGAAGAATTACTTGCTAACAAAGAAATAAGAATTGAGGAACGTACAGAAGAATTAGAACAATTAAATAGCAAAGTGGAAGATGTATTACGTGAACAAAATGAAAAATTAATTGAAGTTGCAAACTTAAAGGAAGAAGAAGCAAGAGAAATCATCTTTAATAAAGTAAAAGATGACATGGCTGATGAGATTGCTCAATACATTCATTATGAAGTAGAGGAAGCAAAATCAAAAGTTGACGCTAAAGCAAAACACTTATTAACACTAGCTATGCAAAAATATGCAAGTGAAACAACGACAGAAAGAACGGTAAGTGTTATTTCGATTCCAAACGATGAAATGAAAGGTCGTATTATTGGACGAGAAGGTCGTAATATCCGCACATTAGAAGCTTTAACAGGGGTTGATTTATTAATTGATGATACACCTGAAACAGTCGTATTAAGCGGATTTGATCCAATTAGAAGAGAAGTTGCTAAACGTGCACTTGAAGCATTAGTTGCTGATGGTAGAATCCATCCAGGACGAATTGAAGAAGTTGTTGAAAAAGCAAGAGCTGAAGTGGATATGTATATACGTGAATCAGGAGAAAATGCTGTATTTGAAGCGCAAATTGGCCGAATTCATCCAGATTTAATTAAATTATTAGGTCGCTTAAACTTTAGAACAAGTTATGGTCAAAATGTTTTAAAACATTCAATTGAAACAGCATATTTAGCTGGTAAATTAGCAGCTGAAATTGGCGAAAATGAAACATTAACAAGAAGAGCAGGACTCCTTCATGATATTGGTAAAGCAGTTGATCATGAAATTGAAGGTAGTCACGTTGAAATTGGTGTTAATATTGCTAAAAGGTATAAAGAACCAAAAGAAGTTATTGATGCAATTGCATCACACCACGGTGATGTTGAACCAGAATCAATTATTGCAATCTTAGTTGCGACAGCCGATGCTTTATCAGCAGCTAGACCAGGTTCAAGATCAGAGTCAGTTGAAGCATATATGCGAAGATTAGAACAACTTGAAGAAATATCTAACGATGTTAAAGGTGTTCAAAAATCATATGCTATTCAAGCTGGTCGTGAGGTTAGAGTTATTGTTAAATCAAATGAAGTTGATGATTTAGGAATTATTAAAATTGCTAGAGAAATAAAAGAAAAGATTGAAAATACAATGAGCTATCCTGGTAATATTAAAGTAACTGTAATTAGAGAAACAAGAGCTACTGATGTAGCTAAATAAGACAAAATGGGGCTGCAAAGAATTGAATTAACACAGCCATTAAAAAAAGAGAGCCGGCTCTGGTAAAAGACTCGGCTCTTTTGGTATAATTAGTCTATGAAAACAATAAATTATAACCACTCTTAATATAATGAAAAAGAACTAAAATTGCCACTAAATTTAGGAATAAAGATACCTTTTGATAGTGAAGTAAGAACATTTGATGAAGTATTTTACAAATTATAAGAAAAAAATACTTAATATCAAAAAGACTTAAGTCCTAAAGGATATAATTTAGTATCAATGTTAAAACTAATTCTCTTTTGTAATATGATAAATATTATATGACAAAAGCAGGCGAAATATTAGAATATAATTTTACCGACAAATTCAATAAAGATTACTATTATTCAAAAACTTGGTAAAAACAAAGTAATTCATGAAGAAAATCTATCTTACCAAAAAGAAGTTATAGCTAATTTAACAAGTGATTTAGGAATTGAACTTAGAATCTAAAGATCAATTCAAGTTGAAGGTTCATTTAGTGTAATAAAAGAAAATTATGGAATAAGAAGATTTAGATGTGGTGGACTAAAAAATGTTGAACTAGAGATGACTTTAACTGCAATTAGTTATAATCTCTTAAAATTTTATAATAAGTGTTATCGAATTATTCAATAATTATCCCGTGGAAAACTTAATAAAACATTAAATCTTATTTTAAAATGCCTATTTTTAGGTGTTTTTTCAATTTTATTTACAGTTATAACAAAAAAGAAAAGGACTTTAGTCCTTGAAATTAAATTATTTCAATTCTTTAGAGTTCAATTTTTTTGTTAAATTGCAATTTTATGTTAAAATTAAAGTAGTAAATTAGAAAGATAATGATAATATGAAAATTTTATTTTTTGGCGATATATACGGCGATAGTGGAATTAAAGCATTCGAAGAATCAATCGATAGTTTAAAGGAAAAATATCGACCTAATTTAGTAGTTGTAAATGGTGAAAATAGCGCAAATGGCCGCGGTATTAACAAAAGCATTTACACTAATTATATGAAAAAAGGTGTTAATGTTATTACAATGGGAAATTGGACATGGGGTAATAAAGAACTATTAACATTTATTGATAATAGTAATGTTATAAGACCTGCTAATTTTAAAAATGCACCTGGTAGTGGTTATAAAACAATTAATATTAATAATGAAAAAATATTAGTAATTAATGTTTTAGGAAGAACCTTTATGAATGCAAACCTTGCAAACCCATTTGAAACAGTAGAAGCAATCATTGAAAATGAAAAAGCAGATTATATTTTAATTGATTTTCATGCTGAAGCAACTAGTGAAAAAGTAGCATTTGGTATTTATTTTGACGGTAAAATAGATGCAATTGTTGGAACTCACACCCATGTACAAACAAATGATGCTAGAGTCTTACCAAAAGGGACTTTATATATTACTGATGTTGGAATGACTGGACCTTTAGATGGTGTTATTGGTGTGGATAAAGATATTGTTATTTCAAGATTTTTAACTGGTTATTCCGGTGGTAATATTGTTGCTAGCGGTAAAAAACAAGTTAATGCAGTTTTTTTAGACTTAAAAGCTAAAAAAATTGAAAACATTAAAATTATTGACGGTGAGAATAATGAGTTCAATCGATAAAATTAAGCAGGAGATATTAAATCACCCTAAAGTAATTAGATATCAAAAATTAGAAAATATTATTAATAACAATGAAGAAATAAAAGAACTTTTAGAAAGAAGTAAGGCAATTCAAAAAGAAATTGTGCATGCAGAGGCTTTAAATAAAAGTAATCAATTAAATGTTTTAGAAGCAAAATATGATGAAATTATGAAAAAGCTAACTAATAAACCTCTTTTAATGGAATATTTAGATTTACAAAAGGAAATTAATGATTTTTTACAAATTGTTAAAGATAAAATAAATGATACTTTAATCGCCAATTTAAGCAATAATGCAAATAATTGACGTTTAAATACTTAAACACTTGATAAAATATTATAAAAATTATAATATAATAATAAACAATAGGGATTTAAATTAAGGAGGTTTAAATTATGCCTAGATATGAAAAAGACGCAACGATGACATTATTAGGGGAAGAATTACTAATTGAGGATGTATTAAAGTCATTGGTTTTATTGCCTGCGGAAGAAATTTTAGATTTCTTCAAAGAAATTAATCTTAATTTTCCAAGAGAATTAAGAATCGATGCTTTACGCGAAACTTTTAGAGAAAGAGTATTTCAAACAAGACAGGAAAGACATAATTTAGCAGATGAGATGAATTACCGATTATCATGGTTTAACCAGTTTAGTGAAGTTCAACTTGTAAATTTATTTAAATTTTACAAAGATGATGAACTATTTTTAAACTTTAGAGAAGAACTATGGTTAAACATTTTGGAAAATATTACCGATCGTAATATTGCTGAGAGTCAACTTGCGGCTTTATTTAAGTTAGCCAATGATAATGAAGACAAAAATACCGACTTAAATGTAAATCCCATCGATTATAATAAGTCCTTAGATGAACTATTTTATGATGATGATAATAAAATTGATGGTTTAATCCAAGAAGAAATTAGACCGGTTTTATACAGAAGCTCTACTATTACTGAAATTAGAGAGTTAGGTAAAAAGTATGGAGTTAATGTTCCAACCAGATTAAAGAAAAATGAGTTAATTGAAATTATTTGCGATGAGCTTAAAGAACGTAATGAATATACAAAAGAAATTGAAGAAGAATTAAAAAAGATGAATTTAGTTTTAATTCAACGTTATGCAAAAGTTAACGATATTAAAGCTTCACCTGAACTTAAAAAAGAAGAAGTTATTGAATATGTGTTAGCTAATGCTGAAGAAACTAAAGAAATTTATTATGTTCCATCACCTTCTGTCTATGAAGAAATTGAGACCGAAGAACCAGAATTAGAACATGAAGAAATAGAAGAAGTTAAAGAAGAAACGATTGAAGAAGAAGTTTTATTAGTGGAAGAAGAGGTTGTTGAAGAAGAACAAGCTATAGAAGAAGATGTTACTTTTGTTAAAAAGCCAAAAGAGTTTGATATTAATTCAGTTGAAAAAACAGTTATTAATGTTTATGAATTTT
>Ga0209075_1000591_pt1 | contig 35446 bp, 24 predicted proteins | sample Stecom2011_FD_187523 | JGI IMG/M metagenome (GOLD analysis project Ga0209075, IMG submission 187523) | Agricultural soil microbial communities from Utah to study Nitrogen management - Steer compost 2011 (SPAdes) (version 2) | ecosystem: Environmental > Terrestrial > Soil > Agricultural land...
TTTTAGGCTTCTTTCGGATTTTATCTCACGATAAACACCCTTGCCCTCAACTAACGGTTCTAGTCAAAATAAGCCCGTTCGGGACTTTAACCCTATAGATAATGAACATGCATAGCAAACAAAAAAAACCCTCCAATTGAGGGTTTTCTTAAAAGTTATTTAAAACAAATTTTTAGAAGCCTGTCTTAATATATCCGTATTTTAAAACTTCATAAATATAGTCTCCTTCGATAAGGATAAGGGCTGCTAGGTATCCGATCAAAAATACTCCCGACCATACTACTGCTCTTCGAAGTCCGACGGATTCGTCGCGCATGTGCATGAAATCCCAAGTAATATAATACGCTTTAACGATTGTAAGGATAATAAAGATCCAGTTTAGAAGGTGAAGCGATAAAAAGGAATGCGACACCAATGCATCGGGTCTGAAAATCCCTAGGATCACCTCTATTGCCGTAACTATGGAGAGCACGATAAATACGCCCCATATTTTCGACTTATTGGATTTAAATTTTAATCGTCCTCTAAAAATTGCCAGATTATGTGCTTCTGAATTTGCCATTGTTCAAATATTGAATTCTTAAACCAAATAAAAGAAAGTAAATACAAATACCCATACCAAGTCAACAAAGTGCCAGTATAGTCCCACTTTTTCGACCATTTCGTAGTCGCGTCGCTCTTCATATCTTCCTAACACCACATTTGTAAATGCTACGAAGTTTAGCATAACACCAATAGAAACGTGGAATCCGTGGAATCCTGTGATAAAGAAAAAGAAGTTGGCGAATAACGGATGTCCGTATTCGTTATGTCTTAGGTTCGCTCCCATGACCACTTCCCTACCATCTCTTTCTAGCTTAGTGAGAGACTCTTCTCTAGAAAGAATGATATGTTGCCCGTTTTCGTCTTTTTCTTGAATTCTGATCAAGACGTTTTCATGAGCTAACATTCCAGCGTAGACTTGTTCCATGCTCATTCCGGTATAGAATTGTTTTTCAGATTTATACCATACCCCTTCACTTGACGTATGTTCCGTTCTTTCGGTTGTAGGTGCTCCAACGAAGTCTGCTAATCCCACTCGTTTTCCATCTGTATCGACGAATTGTAGAATTGCGCCACCATTTGTTTCGACTGCGCCATAACTTCCTTTAATAAAAGTAGACCACTCATATACTTGCGATCCGAGGAACACAAATCCACCGAGTAAGGTCAGGGCTAGGTAAACAGCCACTTTTTTTCTTTCCAATCTACTTCCAGCATCAACGGCCAATACCATTGTAACGGAAGAGAATATCAAGACAAACGTCATAAAAGCTACGAAATACATCGGAGCTTCTACACCATGCAGAAAAGGTACGTGGTTGTAAACTTCATCGGGGATGGGCCACACGTCAGCGAACTTGAATCGCATTAATCCATATGATGCGAGAAATCCGGTAAAAGTTAACGAGTCTGAAAGGATGAAGAACCAAATCATCATCTTTCCATACCTTGCTTTAAGAGGCGATTGTGCACCACCCCATAATTTTCCTTCAGTACCTGTTTTGGCAACAGTTGCTTCCATAAAAAGTGATTGCGTTAGTAATAAGAGTCAAAAATACGTTTAATTTTTATTTAACGAAATATAAAAACAAAAAGAGGTAGATCCAAACCGCATCAACAAAGTGCCAATAGGTTGCAGCTTGTTCTATTCCAAGGGTTTTCTCGCTATTATATTTTTGTTTATAATGATTATAAATTACGACCAAGAGTGTTAACAACCCCCCAACTACGTGGGCAACGTGTAAAATCACGGCCAAATAGATAAAAGACGTTGTAATTGTACTGGTTGGTCCTGTAAAGTTATAACCATCGGCTATGATTTCTGCAAAGCCCTGAAATTGGAAAAAGACAAATGCAATGCCCAACAAAAAAGTTGTAATCAACAAGATCATAACACGACTTCGCAGGTTTTTTTTAATAGAAACTTTTGCCATGTGAATGGTCAAGCTGCTAATTAAAATGATGCCTAAACTGATATAAAATCCTGGTGGCATTTGAAAGTCGGTTATCCAATCGGGTCTTTCCTTACTCACGACATAAGCACTCGTTAGACCGGCGAAACTCATGGTTAAACTAATAATTCCAAACCAGAGAATATTTTTTTTGGCCCGTTCTACTCTTTTCTGTTCTAACTTATCTATTTCCATAATCATCATTGAAAAAATATTTTGGTAACGCTTTTCTATTAGCGCACGAATTTGTCAATTACATAAATAATCTGCAGCAGTGTAATATAGCTTACACTTGCGAGCATCAATGCTTTTGCTGCCTTTGCTGTTTGTTCCTTATAGAGTCGTATTGCATAATATAGCAATCCAATGCCTATTACGCCTATAAGTATGGCAGAAGCTGTACTCAAATAAAGATGTCCTGTAATTCCGAAAGCTGGAACTAATGACGCTACTACGGTCCATATCGTATACAAGACCACTTGGGTAGCGGTTCCTTTATCTCTCTTTCCGTTTGGCAGCATAAAAAAGCCTCCTTTTTGGTAGTCTTCATACAAGAACCATCCAATTGCCCAAAAGTGTGGAAACTGCCAAAAGAACTGTATCATGAAAAGGGTTCCAGGTTCTACTCCAAAACTACCACTTGCAGCCACCCATCCTAGCATAAACGGAATTGCCCCAGGAAATGCACCGACAAATACCGACAAGGGTGTTCGCGTTTTTAATGGCGTATATAGGCTTACATAAAGAAAAATTGAAATCGCTCCGAAAAAGGAAGTCATTGGATTGATGGCGTATAACACCCCAATTCCTATTGCGGTTAGCACACAAGCTAAAACAAACGCTGCTCGCACACTGATTGTGCCTGCGGGTAAGGGACGGTTTTTAGTGCGATCCATAAGAGCATCTAAATCGCGCTCCACAATTTGATTAAACACATTCGAGGCACCGACCATCGCATATCCTCCCACACACAAAAGCAACAAAACGAAAAAATCTATTGTTGTGGCACCCAAAAGATACCCAGCCACCGATGAAAACAACACGCTTATAGATAACCTAAACTTGGTGATATCCATAAATATCTGAACGGCGGACGGACTTAAGGAAGAAGTTTTTGTTACAGACAAACTCATTGTAAAATTTATGCGCAAAGATACGTTTTCATTTGTACTTCACGCAACTGCAAATACACAAAATTCAGGGCATTCCATATTCCATTTTTCTAGCAGAAAAACGGATGTTAAATATTTTGATTATCACATATCATAATACCAATTAAACAAGTCTGTACGTATTCCAAAATTGACCCAAGTTGTTCTATTTTCAAAATGCAACTCCGTATTTTCCAACGGTTTGAAGTCCCTAAAAATCACATTGGCATATACCTTTAAACTGGTTGCTGGATTGATGAGATATCCGACCTCGAGCTCTGCATGGAAAAAATCGGTGGTGTTTCCTTGGCCTACGTAGTTGCCATCTTCTCCTGGGCGATCGTCGTATTCGGTGCGATAAATATTGCCCCCATAGTAAAGATCGTCAGTGGCCGTGTTAAAATCGAATCCTCTTTTTGCAACAATGACCTTTGCATCGCCAAATATCCTTCCCGACTGATATCGTGCAATGGCAATAAATTCAGAGAAGTTAGCCCCTAATGTATGTGCCATAGATTGGTTCAAATGGCCATAATTAAGCGTAATGGTGTTGTGTGAATAGGTATACGGCCGAACGCGATTGTATTCGGTTTGCAAATACAACCCATCCAAACCAAATGCGTCATAATATTTCAGTCCCACTTGATAGCCGGTTTTATTTTTCCAGTTGCCATTGCCCGCAAATACATCTGACGATGAAAACTCATCGATAATAAACTGCCCATACAAATTGAGTCTATCGCTAAATTTATATTTTCCCGCCAAACCTATGAGCGCATTTCCACCTCTTGGTCCTGTTGAAAACTCGATTGCTCTGTAAAAAATTACAGGATTTAAATAATTCACGTCGAAACCACGACCGTTGTCGTTTTCCCACACTACGGCTTCAAAAAAGCCAACATTTAAACGCTTGGTGATGTTATAGCTCAAATAATGATTTGCCATATATTTGGTTCTAAACGAACCCTGTGCTGCTACGGCAGGACGCACATCGCGCAAAGACATCCAAGTATTTGTATATTTCAACTTCCAAAAACTCGTATTCAGCTTGAGAAACGGATAGGGACTTGCATTATCGCTTGTTAGGATAGATCGGTATCCATCGCCGATAAAGGTTTTGCCATGACCGAATTGCACATTGAAGTTTTCTGAAAGGGTATAAGAAAAGTATCCTGTTCCAACGGGAAAGTCATAACTATCAGACTTGTGTCTTTTTGCCACTCCCTGGCCTGGGATTATCCCTGGATTACCTCCCGCAGGCGCCATCGTTTCGGCATACCGATTAAAGTAGTCTGCAAACCTACCTTGACTTTCGTAAATCACGCCGTGAAAGCTAAGTCTTTTCCCTATGCCTCCTTGGACAAAAACTATACGTGTGTTATTATAGGTGTTTATATCGGCACCAAAATCTTTTCCTACTTGTAAATCGACTCCCGGATCCAAGGTCATCCAATATCCTATTCCTTTTATGCGGACCATGTGCTCATTCCAAAACTTTCGGCCAAACCAACTCTTTTTATTCATCATTAACTTAGCATGCGCTCCTTCAAAATCGTAATACTTATTCACTTCCTCATACGTATATGGCTTTTGTGCCGTATGATTATTAAGTCCAACGCGATTTAATGCAGGATCAAAAAGGCTGTAATTGTGGTGCGACAGCGGAATATTGATATTGCTTTTATACTTGTCGTTTTCATAAGGCAGGTTTACGATGGCATCGTACTCATTGATCAACAAATCCCTTGGTTCTTGTGCACTGGAAGTCATTGCGGCCGATTTTGCCATGTCGCCGGGCCGCACCAACGGAATATTAATTCCGAAGGTAAACTGCATATAGCTCGGTTTGCCGTTGTAAGTAGGCGGCTCAATAACGGGCAATGCAGCAAAAACCCTCCGAGCCTCTTCCTTAAGAGATTCGTAGGCACTATCGACGTAAAGCACTTGAAATGCACCCGATTTATCCACTTCAAATAAGATGTTGATCTTTCCCTCAAAGTTTTTTTCAATTACCTCTTGGGGCATTTCAAAGGTGGCATAAATAAAGTTTTGTAGGGTACGGTTAAAACAGTATTCCCTTTCGGCATGTTCCGTGTCCTCGCATTCTGGAAATACGGGATAGTTTGCTAAATCACCAAAAGTAACTTGTGCTCTTCCCAAAACCGCAGCAAAGAAAAAGCACACTAGTATGATACGTTTCATAGTATAGGTAGGTTGGAATTTTTGACGAGGAAAGATACTGAATTTAGATTGGGAAGAAGTTCCCTTATTCCAAATATTTTGTTTTACATATAAGGTTGCATTACTTCTTCCTATCATGAAAAAATCCCGCTCTCTATTAAAAAGCGGGATTCAACCTTATACTAGTTATATGTGTAATCTTCTATTGTATGTCGAAAATAATCGGCAATGAATAGAGCACCGCAACGGGTTTCCCGCGTTGTTTTCCTGGTGTCATATTCGGTAGTGACGACACTACAGAAAGCGCTTCTCGTTCAAGTCGTGGGTGAGGTGCTCTTGCACGTACCTCCACAACTTTTCCGTGTTGGTCAATTTTAAATTGCACCATGATTCGCTGTCTTCCGGACAGTCCTAAATCTCCAGCCAAATCAGTATTAAACTTTTTGTTGATAAAAGCTGCTACCTTTTCAGACATGCACGATTTTCTCGCGTCGTTGGTTCTTTGACTTTCACATCCAGGATAGATCGGCACGTTTTCAATAACCGCAAATGGAACTTCTTCGATTTCCTCTTCGATTTCCTCTTCTACGAGCTCTTCTACTTCAACAATTACCTCCTCCTGATCTGCTTCGGTAGATTCAATAATTGTTTCTTCTTCTTCCGCATCATCCTCGATAATATCAATTACCTCGGGTGCTGGTGGCGGTGGTGGTGGCGGTGGTGGTGGCGGTGGTGGCGGTGCTGTAATCGGCACAACCTCCATCATATCATCATCAACGTCTAGTTGGTAGCCATCTGCCATAGACTTATCGTAAGTCTTCCACTCAATTGCTCCCCACGAAAGGAGAAGCATAGCTATTAAACCAATCTGAAAGAAGAGCAAGCTTCTTCTACCAACATCGGCTTTAGGGTTTTTCTTAAGTTCCATAATATTCGGTTTAACTTGTGGCTAAAATATAGAATTATCAATACTTCCAAAAACAAATTAGCGGGTTTATGTTGAAAAAAGGTGTTTTACTTTTTGGAAAACCAAAACGCCCATTACGGCACCCAACAAATCTGCTAACACATCATAAAAATTTCCGGTTCGCGACAAGGTTACTTCTCCTTGCAATACTTCAATTAATATGCCAAACATAATCATCACCACTAAAAGCAAAAAACTACTCTTTGTGGTTAACCTATCTCCTCTTCTTTTGAAAACGACCAATTGCCATAAAATTGTTAGAAATAAGAATATAAGGATGTGTACAATTTTATCTATTCCTGCTAATCCAACAGAAGGCAGCTGGCTTGTAGGCATAAGAAACAACACTGTAATGGCAATACTATATACAATCGCCAGCCACAAAACTGTTTTACTTCCCAATGTGGGCTTTATACGCCTCATGGTCTAACAGATCTTCTATTTCTTCCGGATTGGAGATTTTCAATTTAATCATCCATCCTTCCCCATAAGGATCTGAATTCACGCTCTCTGGTTCAGACTCCAAGTTTTCATTGAATTCTATAATTTCACCAGTCAGTGGAAGAAACAAATCAGAAACAGTTTTCACTGCCTCTACTGTTCCAAAAATCTCATTTCTATCTAAGGTCTCATCTACAGTGTCGACCTCTACATATACGATATCCCCAAGTTCGCTTTGCGCGAAATCAGTGATTCCGATAGTGGCGACATCACCATCTATCTTAATCCATTCGTGGTCTTCGGAATATTTCAAATCAGTAGGTAAATTCATAATCAATATTTTTTAATTAATTTTCTTTTAGTTTCCAAAATTGTAACGCAGGGTAAATCCGCTTCGGATATTTGTCTGCGGGAATGCCGTTGAAATGGCATATTTAGAGAACGTGTGGTCGTAGAAAAATAAAGCTGTTAGGTTTTTCGACAATGCATAATCTACTGAAAGCTGGGCCCCGTAAATTGTTTGCCCTGCCGTAGTCTGATTGTTTTCCATATCCAAATAGCGGATGATGGTAATGTTATCTCTTAGCGATAAGTCTACTATAAAGTTAAGATCGCTCACCATTACAGATTGCGTTCCACCGATATTGGTGCCAATACGCAAGTCTTTAATTCGATAACCCAACCCTACAATATACTCATTTCCTTTTATTTCCGTGAGTAAATTATTCGCTAAACTCAAAGAAAGTGCTCTATCTTTTCTAACTTCAGCTAAAATTTTAATCGAATTGTTCATCTCAAAGTCCACCCGTACAAGTGGAGAGAATTGTTCGGTTAAATTCACGTTAGACAATAAAGTCTTCGACTTAAAGTTTCCTGCCTGATCCAAAGCTTCGGGTTCGAAGGCGTTGTAATCTAAGTTAGACTGGAACTGATTCACGGTATAAGCGGCTCGGTATCCGTGATTGATTGAGAACCGTTTAAAGTTATTTTTAAACCACTCAATGTTCATCAAGCCGGTATATTTAATATCCCAATTTGGAAGGGGAACATCTCTAAAGATACTCGTTTTTTCTTTTGCAGCGTCCTTTCCACTATACGCCGAGAGGAAGGCAGGCAACAACACATCCTGACTTGTCCTTCCAAAGCCGACAGGGAATCCATCTTCTGTTCGTGGAATTTCACCCCCTCCATAATGTGCCTCGGCCAATCTGTTAGCGATTACTAAGCGGTTGTTTCTAAAGTCATCGAAAGTTGCTGAATTCTGGGCATCACTACTTCTGAATGCTGTTTTAATTAGCATCGTCGAAATGTTGAAGTTTCCGAAAGTGTGTGGGGTCATCGACTGATACAATCCATCGTGGATCAAGAAATTCTCAGCATAATTCTCTGAGTAAGACCTGCTTCCAACCACATCTATCGTGAGCCCTTTTATTGGCTCTAAATTGGCCTGAATGTCCATCTGATGGCTATGGAGCTCAGTGTACTGTTCGTTGAATTCAGGATATAACGTTAGCCAGCCATTTCGAGCTGCTAGCGACCTAACGTCGGCCTGGCTTCCAAAGATAAAACCTGCCGTTGGCTTGGTACTTCCCATAAAGCCAACCGATGGCATATATCCTGGCAGGAAAATACCGTTGTTTTCCTGATAGTTAAATTGAATTCGTTTTAAAGACGTTAACAGGTCTATCAATACATTCACGGTTTTGTCTCCAGCATCTAAGGTTACCGCTCCTGAACCTGCACCTCCTGTTTGCCTATTGCCAGGATCTCTCGTCGTCAATAAGCTTGGATTACCCATATCCTGGGATTTTTCTCCGGATTTTATACGGTCATTTCGTGCTCGCTGCTCACTTGCTCCTCGATTCAACAATTTGGCTCTTTTCGAGTTGGGCGTAATTTTGGTCAATCCAACATAGCGGTAGAACGTTCGCATGTCAACCGATGTGTTGATCTGATGTGTACTTCCGTTCTGTATTGAGTTTCCTAAGTTATACGTTTCTGTTTGGCCATTAGACATCTCAATGGTCAACTCGCTATATTGATCACTACTTTTCTGCCATTGATAATCCCCCGTGTAGGAATAAGTGGATCGGATAAATCTCAAGAAGGGAAACTTACTAAACGGCAAATCATAGTTCACTTGTAATGATTGCGTGTGGGTATTTGGCACCCCTACATTAAAGAATCCATCCCAAACCCCAATGGCATCATTTGCATTACCATCTGCATCCAAATAATTGTTGACAATCCGGTTGTTAGACGAAGTAAAGTTGAAGCGCAACGAACTCGTCAGGTTATAGTTTAACGTGTATTGCCAATCAAACAAGTAATTTCGTTGATACAGTGTTGGCAATCCTATATTCCCTTGCAGTAAATCTACATCGCGGAATTTCTGTTGGTTGTACTGTCGGGTAATGTTCGAATTCACCGAGAGGTTTGTCGGCAGATAATTAATATTGAAATCTTTTAAGAACCTCCAATAGCGTCCTACAAAGAGCGAATCGTTTTTCTTAAACGGTTCATAAGTCGAATTTCCAAAGTTGTAATTATACGTCGCACCTGCTCTTACGGTTTGCTCTAGAGCATCTTCTACTTCGTAGTTGTGATGGTCTATTTGGTTGTAAGAGAAAGACCCCGTGAGGTTCTCAACATCATACACCTTTGGCTTGGCATCGGACGTTCGTTCTTTCCTGACACCGATAAAGTTTACACTTTGGCGCCTAGTATAATCAACCGATTGTTCTTTTATCTGCGCTCTATCTTCACTGTTTGCAGCATTGTCCAATCTACTTTGCAATTCAACATCCCCGTATTGTGGGTCGTACTTTGGTGTAATCAATTCTTCCGAACGGCTGTAATTGAACGGCAACTGGATGCCCCATTTCTGCGGAAGCAACTGACCTAGGTTCACGTTGGTCAATACGTCGTAAAGCTGCACGTCTTCCATACTTCTCTGGTTAGGACCTTGTTCCAAGGATCCGAAACCAACAGTACTCATACTCCCCATGGCATTTACCGTAGCAAAATCTGCCATATTCGCATCTAAACTAACAACTGCTGCCCAACCTCCTTTATTGTCGAGTTCGGTCAATCGCAATTCGTTCACCCAAACTTCACCGCAGAGCTCATCTCCTGTTGGGTTTTTTACACCGATCATTATCGTCCGAACATTTCCAAAGTTCGGGTTTCCTTTAATTCCAATTTTCAACGGATTCCCGCCACCGGAAACACCACCTTCCAATTCTTCTTGGTCGTAATATTTCACTTCCGTTGGATCGGCATTTGGATTCGACCTATAATATGCCAAGGCAAGTGATTTCACCTCTTGTAGTTGTGCTAACGGAAGGTTCAATCGGTTGGCTAACGGCCAAATGGCTTCGGGGTTGGTCTCTCCGAAACTGGTTGGATCCAAGGGAATCTGAATCTCATAGAAGTTGTTGGTCAGGTCGTTTCCTAACCTTATGAACGCTCTGAGCTCACCATCGGCCAAGGCGCGTTCGTTTTCCAACGATTCTGCGTGAATAAACATCTCTAAGTTTTTATACTGACGCATATCCACACTGAAATTTTTATAAACTGCACGTCCGTCGTTTGGCTTCAACCCGCACACTTTCATCGAAAGCGACTGCTCATTTTGACGAATAATATTGTTGTTCTGATTGAGTCTTTCACGCTCCATTCCAGGCGGTAGTCGATACGGAATTGGCTGTCTGTTTTCGTTCTCCTCAATGCTTACTGTACTCACCTCAAAAACCGTATTGCTGTTTGACGGCTCCTCGAGCGTAACATCGTTCAACGTTTTGTCGAACCTGCGGTAATCTCCTCGAACCAAGTCGAGCGTTCCGAAACGAAGCACCGTGCTTTCTGAAAACTCAGATAAATACATACGCATAAATCGAATAGAACGGAAGTCGCCAATACCACCAATGGCTTTGTCTGGATCACTAATAGGCACTTTAAACTGAACCCAACGAACGGGAATTCTACTATTGTCTGGTGTGGTTACCTCAATTTCCTTAACATCCGTTACATACTTATTGTTATCGGTGTCTAACTGACCATTCGCTGGACGGAATGGAATGTTGTACTCAAAGTAGCTATTGATGGTATTCATGGTATTGTCTCGGTTAATATCCTCGACATCCGGAAGCGACGTGCTTCCTCTATTGGTATCGGTTACTTCTACGGGAGAGTTTCCTTCTGTTCCATTATACCTTAAATATCTTTGAAGAATATCGCCTTCTGCTTGGAGGAAATACTGATAATCATCATTGGCAGGATCATCAAAATGAGCAAAAGCAGGGAACATTGCAGCTTCTTCCGCGTTGCTCAACCCATCCAATCCTATATCTTGATTGGCTCGCTCTTCGCCTTCCGTACTAAACGTATAGACCAATGACTGTTGCGATGGTACTTTACCCCAAATCGTCGGTGTAGTGTTCGCTGTAGAACCATCAATCGGCAAACCATTTTCATATTGTTTGCGGCCGTCCTTAAGTATATCTTCCGAGATATTACCTAAGTTAAAATTCAGCATACCTCCAGGATTATTTCCATTTTCCTCATATATAAAGGGGTCCATAATCCAAAACTGAATGTATTCCACATTCGATCTTTCAAAGTCCGTTGTGTTGATAGCCCGCGATATTCCTCCAAAATTCTGATTTGGGTTTGGCAACTTTCCATCTGCGGCTGCAGCTGGGTTAAAGTTATACGGTCCTCTATCCTCTGGATAATACGCTAAGTCTAACGTAAATAAAGCTTGTGTTTGACCTTGTTCTAAATCTTGCTGCGGAAAAATTTCTTCACGTAAAACTCTTCTTGTAAAAGGCGATGAAATATCCTGTTCGTTAATACCACTGGGGCGTCTCGAACTGTAGAAAATCGGGTCGATATTATACCACGCTAATTTCGCGCGTTTAAAGTTATATGAAAGATCGTCAGCTTCTCCATTAAGCCCGACTTCTACTGGGGTACTCGACAGGTACCAACTTTGCGGGTTACTAATGCTGTTATACGTTTGCGAAGCTTCGAAATCATCTACGTATACTGTTGTTTTGCCATCGAAATCTGCTGTTTTTGGAGATCCTGGCATCAGGTAGGCAAATTCTCCACGAACCGATACATTCGACTCTACGTCGGTATCGATATTAGGAAGTTTATTGACTAATCGCGTCAAAAATGGCACTTCGGTAGCATAATTGGCATTTACCCCAAAGATGCTGTTGTTCACAGATTCTCCTCCGTAGGAAGACTTATGTGTCAACGGGCGCTCATTGAGGTTTAGGTATGTGGCGCCCATCATAAACTTATCGCTAAACTTATGCTCCACATTTAACCCAGTGAACCTTCGGGTCTGTTGCCCAAACATGGTGTTGTTTTCCGTACTAACCGATATTGGGGTTTTACTGTTCAATAAACCTGGGTCTAGAATTTCCACCATCCCCATTTCATAATTTACCGTATAGTCAACACCCTCTACTAAGGTTCGCCCTCCTGCGGTAACCGTTACAGAACCACGAGGCACGTTAAAGGCACCAATTGGGATTCCTCCTGCGCCCGAAGACTTGTAACTACCGACTAATTGGAATTTGTTCTTCTCACTTTGCTCTTGTTCAGCCCTTGTCTTTGTTGTGGTATACAGGCTTCGGAAAACATACTTTTCTTGGTTGGCGTTATAGGTTTCTGGAATGTCATAAACTCCACGTGGCACGCCTTGTGTTGGCGTTTCATTTAACCTATCGAATAGGAATTCACCAAACGGCTCTACTGTTGTGAATATAATTCTTCCATTATTTTGATCGACGGTCAGTCCCGGAATAAAATCGAAGAATCCGTCGCCTCCTGTTTGTGGGTCGTTATTAAAGTTTAATCTATCTAGGTGGAACACCTTAAGAAGCACTTCATCCTTGACCGTTGCGGGAAGTTCCGCGAAAGGATGACCTGGCGTCTCCCGTGCTGCTTCGATATAGTTAAGCGGCGACGGATCCGAATAGACAATATTCAGTTTAAAGTCTTCCGGCTCTAACTGATAGGCTCCAATTGGGTAGATGTTTTTCATCATCAAGTCCCAAATAGGTTGATTTACATTTGTAGTCGTGCTCTTCAGCATCTTTACCACCAAGTTTTCGGTCGATCCCACTCCGGGTTGATTCGGGTCAAGTCCTCCACCACCTGGAAGGCCTCCGCCTCCGCCTGGATTGCCTTGTCTGCCGCCACCCATAACACCATCACTTGAAAACTCACCTACTTGATATACTTTCCCGTTGGCTGTAAATTGGAATGAAACCGCCAGAACCTCATCGTTTTCAAGTCGTTGGTTCAAGGAAATATATCCCAATTTTGAATGCAGCTGATATTCATTCTGATTTAAGCGTCTTGCGTTTTCTAAACTCACATAATCAATACCGTCTCTGACATTCACACCATCAAATCCTTGGCGTACAGTTGCGATATCACGGATGTTTGAATTTAATAACGAGCGCGCCCCCCCGTTAATGCCAAAGGGGTTAAACAAGTTGTTTTTGTTGTCGGGATATGCATTAGGACTCGCATTAATAAAGCCTCCTGGAGGGTTGTTTAATCCAATGTTTGTTGGATCGGATTCACCAATATCCTGTAACGCTACGAGGTTTCGAACATCGTTTGTATGGCTGCTTCGGTTCGTAATCCAGACTTCCACTCGGGTTACCTGAATATTGCTGTTGATGAAAGGATATTGTTCTAAGGCACGATCGTAATTATCGCGGAAATAATGCGACAGGAAAAAGTGTCTATTCTCGTCATAATCGAGCGCAAACACTTCGAAATCCGTGACGGTGGCGCCACCTTCGGCCATAACCGTGGTGGTTTGGGATTTCTGCTCAGAGAAAACTCCAGTAATGGTAGTTTTACCAAACTGCAGTTCTGTTTTCACTCCAAAAAGACTCTGTGCGCCTTGGATTAACGAACTGTTGAGTGGCATACTCACATTACCCACTTCGATCTTCCGAATGATGTCATCTTCAGTTGGTGTATATTCCAACTTGATTTGATTTTGGAAATCGAATGTACTTTGCGTGTCGTAGTTGGCGTTTACCTCCAGACGCTCTCCAACCCTGGCCAATAAGCTCAAGTTGATCCTTTGGTCGAAATCGAAAGTAAAGCTACTTCTGTTTCTAGGTGAAAACTGTGGATTGTCTTGTTTTGTATAGAGCAGTCCCAAGTCCATCTCTACTGATCCTTGCGGGATTACCTCAATGGTATTTCCGCCAAAAACCGACTCAAAGAAGCTCGAGTTCACATAGAATGTTGGCAACAAATTTTTCTGATCTTCTTCAGACCCCTCTCGCCTTCCATCGGCAGCAGCAATTTTATCTTTAAAGTAGGCTTTCATCTCTTGCTCCTGGATGAGTTGCTCGTACTCTTCCCGAGTTAAAATAAGCGGATAGCTGATTCTGAAATCGCCTAATTTCTTGGTATACAAGTATCGATCTGTAATTGGATCGTACGTATATAAATCCTGAATACTTTGTGGGTTAGGAAGATCAATTCTTCCCATTGGAGAGCCTGTTGCAGTTGTATCTTGCCCATAGACCAAGCCACTTACACAAATAAACCCAAAAATTAGTAAATATCTCAGATAGCTCTTGTACTTAACGTTATTATTCGTCCCCAATTCTTACAATTTTTTTAATGCTAATTTTATAATCATTTCTGCCGATGCCTGAGGATTTTCTTTCACGATAGCATCACACACCTTCTCTGCTTTTTTACGATTAAAGCCAAGTGTTTCCAATGCAGATAACGCTTCAATTTTATTACTATTGCTCGACGGGCTAGAAATTGATGATACATCGTACTCTTTTAAGATTTTATCCTTCAAATCTAGAACCATCCGTTGCGATGTCTTGGCTCCAATTCCTTTAACAGATTGAATCACAGCAAGGTCGTTTGTAGCAATAGCATCCACTACCTGCTCTGGTGTTAAAGAGGATAACATCGTTCTTGCTGTACTTGCTCCGACCCCAGAAACGGTAATCAGCAAACGGAACACATCGCGCTCCGCACGAGTTACAAACCCATATAGTGTATGAGAGTCATCCTTGACAATCAAATGTGAGTAAAGCTTAATATTTTCAGAGGTTGGCAGCTGAGAGTATGTATGTAATGAAATGTTGAGAAAATATCCCACCCCATTACAATCAATCACTACATCCGTTGGATTTTTCTCTATTAGCCGCCCCCGTATGTGGCCAATCATCTATTAACAAATATTTAAGCGTCAAATATAGTATAATTATTTGCAACTGCCACTGCGGTTTTAAGGAATTTAAAGCAGTGAAAATGGCTTGTTAACTATATTAAACTAAAAAAGGAGACTCGGTAAATAAAGGGATTGGCGGGATTGGAAGACCATTAAGCAACCCCATTACAAAGAAACCATCCAGCCATTGAACAAAGTATGCTGCAAAAGATAACCGCACAGGTTAACACCCGAGGCATTATTATTTTTACTACATTTGATATCGTATAGTAAGCCAATATTATCCTAACCAATTCATAACACATTGAGCTCTATGGAAGAAAAAAAAGTATTTGAAGCAAGCGCAGAAGCAAAAGGAAAGGCAAAACAGCTTCGGCTTTTTGCATTCTTGGCCTGGTTTATTGCAATAGCTGGAGAGGTTTATGCAATTTTAGAACTATTGAGTAATGAGACCATGATTTGGCTCATCGTTGCTATTGTTGTTATTCTGATATTAGCCATCACGGGCTCGACACTTTGGAAAAAAGCAAACCGATTGGACCCCGCCTCGGAAAAGAACAAGTTTAAATTCTTTGTCCAAAACCAATTGGGAGCTATTATGGCTGCATTGGCATTTCTGCCATTGGTCATCCTTATTTTTACCAACAAAGATTTGGATAAAAAAACGAAGGGAATTGTGGGCTCTATCGGGGTAGTGGCCTTGTTGATCGCCGGTATCTCAGGAGCCGATTTTAACCCACCCTCTGTCGAAAAATACACCGAAGAAATCAATGCCCAAACCGAAACGGTCAAAGACCTCAATTTCGACAACGACAATGTGTATTGGACCGAACACGGAAATAAGTATCATATATTCGAAGATTGCCAACACATTCGAAATCGAGATATCGTAAATAACGGAACCGTTAAAGAATCTTGGGAGGATAAAGGCATTTCTGAACTTTGCAAAACGTGTGAAAACAATGCCAAAAGAAAAAAGGAAAACACGCTGTTAGACAACCTCGACGAATTGCCCGGACTCGATGAACCTACCGGAGATTAATTGGATTAGGTAAAAAGCGAAATCCTTTGCTATAGATTCTTCAGCCTGTTTTTACAACATGAAATCCAAAAAACCGCTATTGGAAATAGATCTAATAGCGGTTTTTTTATAGTAATTGGGGATTATTTCACCTTCACTTCTCCTTTCATTGGCGGATGTATCGTGCAAAAATAATTGAAACCATCTTCGACAGCCATTTTCCATATAGCGTCTGTCTCTATATTTCCAGAGGTCCACTCCTGATTGGGTAGTACAGTAACGTTGTGCGCAACGATATCTTTGTTAATCCACACAATTGTATCGCCTTTATTCACTTCTATAATTTCCGGCTCAAATTTCAAGCCCGTCATCCATACAGTATCAGGAGCAGTTTTCCTACCCAATTTCTGATCATTAGTCGTATTACGAGTAACCTTCTCCTTACAACTGAACGCAGTAAAGCATATTAAAAGTACAATCAGTAGGCCATTAATAAAAACTTTCATATTTGGGTATTATTTATACTTAGCTTGTAATTGTTTCGCATGTTCGAGGTGCATTTCTAAAACAGGCATCACTTGTTGAAGAAGCGCTTTGAGCTCTTTGTTCTGAGATTGGGGAATGAGCACATCTTTAACCGCAGCGATAACGGCAGTGTGATAGGCAACTTCATTATCCACATAGGCTTTCTCGAAGCTTTTACCTTGCAACGATTTTAAATTTGCCTTTGTTTCTTTCTCGCCTGCCAACAATTGTCGTGTTAAGGCATTGTCTTTGGGCGTAACGCCTAGTTTAGTAGCCAGAGCAACAGCCATATCGATTACGGAGCTGTGATCCTTTATCATTGAATTGGCAAATTGTTTCACTTCGGAACTAACGTTTTTTTCCAGTGCAAGTTTTGCATAGTTCACATCAATCTGATTGGCCGTAACTGCTACAGAAGCTATTTCAGGATCGGTTAACGCAATGGCCTCTTGTCCATACATTAAGACCGGGAACAACAAGATAAATCCCATTATCAACCCAGTAACTTTTTTCAAACGTGTATTTTTTGTTTCCATCATCGTATAATTTTGATTATTAAAAAGACTTTATATACTCCTTTGATTGAGTTTTGAAATAAAGGTTACAAGAAAATGAGATAATTTTCTGAATGACGACTAAAGTGAAGGTTACCCTCCAAAAGCTGCTTCTTTCGACATCTTAGTAGTTCAGATTTTCACAAGACTTTTATACCAAAAAAGCCTAGAAGTTGAACCTCTAGGCTTTATAAATCTAAATTAGGGCGATTTGTTTTATTTTCTATTGAGTTCGCCTCGTGCGCGCTTTTCTTTTTGTTGCGCATCGACGATTGCAACGGCCGCCATATTTACCATTTCTTCTACACTCGCGCCCATCTGAACAACATGCACCGGCAGACGCATTCCTAACGTAATGGGTCCTATAGATTCAACGCCGTTGAGTTCTTTCAACAGCTTATAGGTACTGTTTGCGGAATCTAAATTTGGAAAAATCAAGGCATTTACTCGCTTTCCGGCCAGTTTTGAAAACGGAAATTTTTGTTTCAACAATTCAGGATTCAACGCGTAGTCCGTTTGCAGCTCGCCATCAATAATCATGTCCGGATTACTTTTGTGCAGCATTTTAACCGCTTCACGCACTTTGGAGGCTTTCGGATTTTTTGACGATCCGTAATTAGCATAAGAAATCATAGCAATGTGAGGTTCCAATCCAAACATTTTCATCGTATAATTGGTCATTTGCGCAATCTTTGCCAATTCTTCTGCTGTCGGGTCGATATTAATTGCTGTATCGGCAATAAACAGAGGCCCTTTTCGAGTGAGCATCAGGTTGGTTGTCGCCACCTTATGTACGCCTTCAAAACGTCCTACAGTTTCAAAAATAGGCTTTATCACCAATGGATATGATCTGGAGTAACCTGAAATCATCGCATCTACATCACCTTCATTGAGCATCATGGCTGCGAAATAGTTTCGCTCGCGCATCAATTTTTGTGCATCGTAGAGCGTTACTCCCGAGCGCTTTCTCATTTTCCAAAATTTCTCGGCGTAAATCTGGAACTTATCAGGCTCTACATCACTTTTGGGATCGATAATTTCGAGATCTGCATCAAAATCCAACTCACGCATATACTCTAATATCACCTCTTCCCTTCCTAGGAGCACTGGGGTTCCCATACCTTCATCATGGACAATCTGAGCTGCTTTAAGGACATCTAAATGATCGGCTTCTGCAAAAACAATCCGTTTGGGCTCCATTTTCGCGCGATTGATCAGCAAGCGAATTATCTTATTATCACTTCCCATACGTTCATACAGCTCGTCGCGATATTTGTTCCAATTCTGAATCGGATTTTTTGCCACGCCACTATCCATAGCCGCCTGTGCTACGGCTGGCGGCACAGCAACAATCAATCTCGGATCGAACGGTTTGGGAATAATATAATCTTTTCCAAAAATTAGCTTCGTTTCGCCATAGGCAATATTCACCTGCTCTGGAACTGGTTCTTTAGCAAGGTCGGCTAACGCTTTAACCGCCGCCATTTTCATCTCTTCATTGATTTTAGTGGCCCGCACATCTAAGGCTCCTCTAAATATGAAAGGAAATCCTAACACATTATTTACCTGATTTGGATGATCGCTTCTTCCTGTTGCCATAATGACATCATTCCGAGCGCTAATCGCTACATCGTAATCTATTTCTGGCTCTGGATTTGCCATGGCGAATACAATCGGATTGTCGGCCATGGTTTTTATCATATCGACCGTTAGGACGCCACCTACCGAAAGTCCGATAAACACATCGGCGTCCACGATGGCTTCTTTTAATGTGTTAATATCTCTATCTGTGGCAAACTCAACCTTCTCTTTTTCTCTTGGATCCGACATGTTGGTTCTATCTTTTCTGATAACCCCATCTCGGTCGAGCATAACAATGTTTTCTGATTTTGCTCCGAATGCTTTATACAACTTTGTGCACGAAATAGCAGCAGCACCTGCCCCACTCACTACAATAGACACTTCGTCTATTTTCTTGTCGGCCAGCTCTAAAGCATTGAGCAAGGCTGCGGCAGAAATTATGGCCGTTCCGTGTTGATCGTCATGCATTACTGGAATATCGAGTTCTTGCTTCAGTCTTCTTTCGATTTCGAATGCCTCTGGCGCTTTGATATCTTCAAGGTTGATACCACCAAAAGTGGGCGCAATATTCTTAACGGTTTCAATAAATGTTTCAATGTCTTCGGTTCCAATTTCAATATCGAACACATCAATGTCAGCAAATATTTTAAACAGCAATCCCTTACCTTCCATAACAGGCTTGGAGGCTTCAGGACCGATATTTCCAAGTCCTAAAACAGCAGTTCCGTTTGTTATAACCGCCACAAGATTTCCCTTGTTGGTATATTTATAAACGTTGTCAGTCTTTTTCTCGATCTCCAAGCAAGGCTCTGCAACCCAGGGCGAATATGCAAGTGCCAAATCGCGTTGCGAGGCATATTTTTTTGTAGGCACTACTTCGATTTTTCCTGGACGAGGTTTGGCGTGATATAGTAAAGATTCGCGTCGTTTATTCTGTTTGCTCATAGGTTGATACTTTATTAAAAAATCTCTAAGATTCGTTGTTATGACAGAGAATCAAAGGTAAGAGTTTTAAAAGAAACCGAAAGCGTTAATCCAATTAATCAATCGTGTCTTCTTTATAAAAATGACTTGCTCAAGCGTTTTGGAATCCAATTTCAAGACTATTCGTAGATTTGTTTGATATTTTAGCTATAAACATCCTGATGGTCTCCTAAAATCGAATTATTTTAGTTGCCGTGCCTTATGGACTGAAAATCTTAACGCTTGAGAAGAATCATCATCATTTTGGTTGTCTTTGGATTCGTTGCGACTTCCTATTGCCAACAAAAGGAAGTTGCTCGAGACAGCACGGATTTATATAAGAAAATCGAAGATTATTCCGACAAAACGGATCTTACAAAAAAAATGCACAGGCTACTTTTCCGTCCCACTGACACCACCGCACGACGGAGAAAAAACGAACAAAGGCATAGTGCAGATTTTAGACCTTTTGAAGGTAGGATTATCCGGAAAATCACCATCCGCACAAACGATCCTTTTGGGTTTTCTTTTTTAGACAGTACCCAAACCGCCAAAAGTGGCATCGAGCGATTTGGAAATCAAGTGCACATAAAGTCCATCGAATCTAGTATTCGAAATTACCTACTCATTCACGAAAACGAACCATTAGACAGCCTTTTAGTTTTAGAAACCGCACGACTGCTGCGTGCTAAAAAATTTATAAGAGAGGTAGAAATACTTCCGAGGGAAGTGGCGCACACAAAGGACTCTGTAGATCTCGTTATCACCACGTTAGACACTTGGAGTATCATCCCGTATGCTTCTCTATCTGCTTCACAGACAAAATTAAGGCTTATGGAGCATAATTTTTTTGGAACAGGCCACAAATTAGAACTTGGTTATGCCACAAGACACGACGATCGTGACGAGGCGTATCGTGCAATCTATACAGTGCCAAACTTTCGAAACACGTACATCAGTGGCTCGGTACGGTATATCACCGAATACGATAAGCATTACAGGCGCTCTCTCAACATCGACCGGGAATTTTATTCGCCCCTAACGCGATGGGCTGGCGGCATATTCTTTGAAGACCGATCTTTGGCAAGAGAATTTCCTATGATTGACACAGTGTTTACAATTCAAAATATAAAATACTTTGCCCAAGACTATTGGGGTGGTTATTCATTTCCTCTTTTTCACGGATTTTCTGAACAAGAGCGCACTACCAATCTAATTTTCAGCGCGCGTGCACTAATTATAGATTACAAAAACACGCCTCAGGAAGAATACAACACCAATCTCTTTTTCGCCGATGAGAGATTTCTTTTAGGAAGTGTGGGAGTTGCATCGAGACAGTATGTAGAAGATCGTTACATTTTTCAAGATGGCGTTACGGAAGATGTACCAATCGGGACCGTGTATTCCTTAACGGGTGGCATACAACAAAAAAACAATCGAAATCGACCCTATATCGGAGTTCGAGCGAGTTTTGGAAATTATTTTTCATTGGGATTTTTAAGTGTCAATCTCGAAGCTGATACATTTTTCAACAAGTCAAAAACAGAACAAACGACCTATAGTTTCCAAGCCAATTATTTCTCTCATCTCATCAAACTGAAAGAAGGATGGAAAATGCGTCAGTTTGCTAAACCACAAATTGTTATTGGTGCCAACCGATTGGATTCGCCAGCAGATCGGCTGAGCCTGAATGAGCAACCTTATTTCACTGGGATTCACGGCAGTTTATACGACGATTATAATCCGGGAAGTATTCGAGGGTTTGACAGCCCGGTCTTTGGTACTCAAAAATATGTTTTAGAAACTCAAACGCAGTTTTACTCCCCATGGGTGTGGTTGGGGTTTCGATTTAATCCGTATATCAATTTGGCGGTGGCGATGTTAACCGACAAAAGTGAGCACTTTGGTGGCAACCAATTTTATTCTTCGATTGGGTTGGGGTGTATTTTCAGAAACGACTACTTGGTCTTCAACACGTTTCAAATCTCCTTTGCCTACTATCCCAATATTCCCGGCCAAGGTAGAAATCAGTTTAAACCTAATGTTTTTAGAACCGATGATTTCGGATTTCAAGAATTTCAGGTCTCTAAACCTCGGACTGTCCTATATCAATAACCCAGAGCGCACGATTAGCAATAGCTGTATAAAAGCATTTTTCGATGACTTACTCACCTTTTACGAATTGAATATTTCGTTTTAACCCTTCGTATTTGGTCCGTTTGACGGCACTTTTTCTGAATATTTCGCGAAAGACCTCTTCGGTTATTTCTTCCCAATCTTTTTTTGCCATACTCAGCATTTCGGGATGTGGATTAAACAAGGGCTCGCGATGTGATTTGCTAAATCGATTCCACGGGCATACATCTTGACAAATATCACAACCAAAAATCCAATCTTCGAATTGTCCTTGGACGTCACTTGGAATTTCATCTTTCAGTTCGATTGTAAAATACGAAATGCACTTGCTGCCATCGACTACCCGATCGGCAACAATGGCTTGGGTTGGACACGCATCGATACAGGCCGTGCAACTACCGCAATGGTCTGTAACCGGTGCATCGTATTCCAACTCGAGATCGATGATGAGTTCCGCAACAAAATAGAAAGACCCTACTTGTTTTGTGAGGAGCAACGTGTGTTTTCCTACCCATCCCAATCCGCTTTTTGCCGCCCAGGCTTTATCTAAAACTGGCGCTGAATCCACAAACGCCCGACCGTGAACCTCACCAATCTCTTCGTTGATAAAGTGGAGAAGTTCTCTTAACTTATCCTTGACAACAAAATGGTAGTCTCTTCCGTAGGCATATTTTGAAATCTTATACGTATCATCAATCTGTTTCTCGGCGGGATAATAATTGAATAGCAGCGAAACGACACTTTTCGAACCCGGAACCAGCAGAGTGGGATCTAATCGCTTATCAAAGTGATTTTCCAAATAGCCCATTTTGCCATTCATATTCTGCTCTAAATACGCTTCCAAACGCGGGGCTTCCTCTTCGAGAAATTCCGCCTTACTTATGCCACAAGACATAAATCCCAATCGCTTGGCTTCGCGTTTTATCATTTCGGAATAGCGCTTCTTATTCATAATAAAGTCGGCAGTTTTATGTGCTGATTTTGCGATGGCAAAACGTATCGCCATTTTTTAAAACAAGTCTCCCTGTGATGGCCCTTTAATTTTCCCGAGGTGCTTGTATGCCGCTTCAGTTACTTCACGCCCCCGTGGTGTTCTTAGAATGAATCCTTGTTGAATTAGAAAGGGTTCATAGACTTCTTCGATAGTCTCGGTTGTTTCGGAAACTGCAGTAGCAATTGTCGTAATGCCAACCGGACCACCTTTAAATTTATCGATAATGGTGGATAGAATCTTGTTGTCCATTTCGTCTAACCCGTGCGCATCGACATTCAACGCGTCCAATCCATATTTTGCGATGGCAATATCGATCTTTCCCGTGCCTTTAATTTGGGCAAAATCACGAATTCTTCTTAATAGGGCATTGGCTATTCTCGGCGTGCCGCGACTTCTACTCGCTATTTCAATGGCTGCTTCCATCGAAATAGGAACGTTTAAAATCTTAGCGCTGCGCTGTACGATGTGTGTCAACAGCTCGGTGTCGTAATATTGCATGCGCGATGAGATGCCAAAACGGGCACGCATGGGTGCCGTAAGCAATCCTGATCGCGTTGTTGCGCCCACCAAGGTAAACGGACTCAAATTAATTTGAACGGTTCTGGCATTGGGTCCAGACTCTATCATGATATCGATCCGAAAGTCTTCCATTGCCGAATAGAGATACTCCTCCACAATCGGACTCAGCCTGTGGATTTCATCAATAAAAAGCACGTCTCTTTCGTCTAAGTTGGTCAGCAATCCCGCTAAATCTCCAGGTTTATCTAGTACTGGTCCAGAGGTAACACGGATATTGACATTGAGTTCGTTAGCAAGAATATAAGCCAAAGTTGTCTTACCCAATCCCGGAGGGCCGTGAAACAGCGTATGATCTAAAGCCTCTTGGCGTTGATTTGCCGCTTCCACAAAGATCCGGAGATTATCTAAAGCTTGGTCTTGCCCCGTAAAATCATCAAAGTGTTGTGGCCTTAGCGTTTTTTCGATATCGAGCTCCTCGTCTGAAAAGTTTTCGCCTGTGGCATCCAAATGTTCGTTCATAGTCACAAAGATAACAATCCTTTAGATGTATTTTTTTAAACCCTATGCTGTTTTTTAATGCGCTGTTTTATATTCTTTATATCCCGCCATTCGCTGGTTGGCATAAAAAAACCCTTTCAAAATCAAATGAAAGGGTTTTCTTTAGTTATTAGCTCCTTGTGCTTAATGCCCCGAGTCTTCTTCGTTTTCTTGCAACGGAATATGCTGTGGAATGAAATCTTGACCTGGAATTACGTAATCCGTTCCGTCTTTATTCATCTTACTGTAGTCGTATGCCCAACGATATACCTGCGGAATTGGACCATCCCAGTTTCCGTGAATCGCTTTGTGACCAGTTGTCCACTCTAGCGTTGTTCCGTTCCATGGGTTTTTTGGTCCTACTTTTCCGAAGAACATCGAGTGTAGGAAGTTGTAGACAAACACCAATTGTCCGGCGATTGCAAAAATGGCAAATACTGTCATTACTACGTTTACATCCTGAAGGTCATCGAAGTACGGGAAGTTACTATTGGTATAGTATCGTCTTGGCAACCCAGCGAGTCCGACAAAGTGCATCGGGAAAAATATTCCGTACGATCCGATTGCGGTTACCCAGAAGTGGATGTAACCCAATTTTTTATTCATCAACCTTCCTGAGAACATCTTCGGGAACCAGTGATAAATTCCGGCAATAAATCCATACGCTGCAGAAACACCCATTACTAAGTGGAAGTGAGCCACTACGAAGTAGGTATCGTGTACGTTAATATCCAAGGCACTGTTACCTACAATTAGTCCTGTAAGACCTCCGGTAATAAATGTGGATACAAATCCTATTCCCCAGAGCATGGCGACGTTCATCTGTAGGTTTCCACGCCAAATAGTAGTAATCCAGTTAAAGGCTTTAACTGCCGATGGAATAGCGATCAACAGCGTTGTAAATGTAAATACTGAACCTAGGAATGGGTTCATTCCTGATACGAACATGTGGTGCCCCCAAACAATGGTGGATAAAAAGGCAATTGACAATAAGGATGCCACCATTGCGCGGTAACCAAAAATAGGTTTTCGTGCGTTTGTCGCCAAAATTTCTGAAACCACACCCATTGCTGGAAGAATAACGATGTATACTTCAGGGTGTCCGAGGAACCAGAAAAGGTGTTCGAACAATACAGGAGATCCCCCTTGGTGATGTAGTACTTCCCCTGCGATATATATGTCTGAAAGGAAGAAAGACGTTCCGAAACTTCTATCCATAATAAGCATCAATCCTGCAGCAAATAATACTGGGAAAGAAACCAATCCTACGATAGCCGTTACTAAAAACGACCAAATCGTCAACGGAAGGCGTGTCATTGACATACCTTTTGTACGCAGGTTCAAGATGGTAACGATAAAGTTCAGTGACCCTAAAAGCGATGATGCAATAAATACTACCAGGGCTATCAACCAAATTGTCATTCCTGCACCCGAACCTGGAATCGATTGCGGTAAGGCACTAAGGGGAGGGTAGATTGTCCATCCTGCCGAAGCGGGTCCTGTTTCCACAAAAAGAGAAATAACCATTAACAAACTTGATATAAAGAAAAGCCAATAGGACACCATGTTTAGGAAACCAGAAGCCATATCTCTTGCACCAATTTGCAAGGGAATAAGGAGGTTACTAAATGTTCCCGTTAAACCAGCGGTCAGAACGAAGAATACCATAATGGTTCCGTGCATGGTCACGAGTGCCAGATACATATTGGGATCCATGATCCCGTCTTCGCCCCATTTTCCGAGGAAGACTTCATAAATAGTAAACTGGTGGTCTGGCCAAGCCAATTGCAATCTAAACAACAATGACATCAAAATACCGATGACACCCATTACCAATCCAGTGATCATATATTGTTTAGAAATCGTCTTGTGATCGATACTAAAAATATACTTCGTTACAAACGTCTCCTTATGGCGCGGATCATATTCTTGGTAATCGTTTATCGTCTGAACATGTTCTTTTGCTGACATATCTTATTAAGCTAAATTAAATACTGTATTAATTGTTGAGTTGTTCTTTTAACGTTGGTTGCTGAGCTAGCCAATCGTTAAATTCCTCTTCTGATTCTACGACAATCTTCATTTGCATATTAAAATGGCTTATTCCGCAAATCTTGTTACACAATAGAAGATAATCAAACTCATACGGTTCTAAGGGTGCTTCCCCTTGGGCTTGGAGTGCTTCGCTCTCTTTCGCTCTAATGTTGTTAATGTTTTCTACTTTCTTTATAATGTGATCTGTTTGTCGCATTTCTTCCGTAGTTATCGTAGGCGTAAACGCAAATTGCGTTATCATTCCCGGAACCGAGTTCATTTGCGCTCTAAAGTGAGGCATATAAACCGAGTGCAATACATCTTGCGATCGAATCTTAAAGAGTACTTTTCGATCTACAGGTAAATGTACTTCACTCACTACTTTATCATCGAACCCATTTGGATCTGCTGGATCTACACCTAAAGCGTTTATTCCTTCAATCAGACGTACGTTGGCTTCACCCAGCGTATTGTCTTCTCCGGCATAGCGTGCTTTCCAACCGAACTGATAGGCGTATAATTCAATTACTAACGGATCGTCATCTTGATTGACGTTCATAACGTCTGTCCAGGTGAACAAACCATAAATAATTAAACCAGATAGTGTAATTACTGGAATAATCGTCCAGATAAACTCTAAGCGATCGTTATCGGCGTAGTGCGTTGCTACTTTACCTTTCTTACCACGGTAGTAAAATGCAAAGTAGTGCAATAATGCCTGAGTGATGATACCCGCGGTAAAGATAACAATCATGGTTATGAGCATCAGGTTGTCGATTCTTGCCCCGTGCTCTGAAGCCGCCTCTGGAAGAAGGGCTCCCCACCAAAAGTAAAAGCTAACGATTACCAAGAGATAGATGAAGATCAGGAATCCAATCATCAGGTACCCTTGGGTATTGTTATCATCATCCGTGGCAATTTCGTCGTATGCGGATGGCTTTTTTCTTGCCAGTTGAAAAATTCGGCTCATTTGCCAAATTGAAACTCCAAGAAGTAAAATTGCGAGTATAACTAAAAATGCGGTCATGTTCTATTTTCTTCTTTTAAACAATTTAGATTATAGGTTGTGGTTCTTGCTTTCCAAGATAAACGGGTTGTTCCCAGGATCCAGAGAGATCTTACTCAATCCTGTGCCCACCACATAGATGAACAGACCGAGGAAGAAGCAAATTCCAGCAATTTCAGGGATTCCAAAGCCCCAATTATGGCCAACTGTTGATGGTACTATGAGGAGGAACACATCGATGTAGTGTCCTACCAAAACCACAATACCAGTAATAACGACAAACCATGGTACTCTTTTGTAATCGCTACTCATTAGAATTAGCAATGGGAAGACAAAGTTAAGGATAAGCATTCCGAAAAACAACAATCCGTATTCTTGAATTCGTATTACAAAATAAGTTACTTCTCCTGGAATGTTTGCGTACCAGATCAACATAAATTGACCGAACCAGATGTAGCACCAGAAGATACTAAAGGCAAAGATATATTTTGCTAAATCGTGGATATGGGCATCTGTGATAAATGGAAGATGACCACGACCTCTTAGATAGATTGTTACTAATGCCAATGCTGTTATTCCTGCTACAAACATCCCTGAGAATACATACCAAGGGAACATGGTACTGTGCCAGTGTGGCGTCATAAGCATAAACCAGTCAATTGCCATGAAACATTCTGTAATGAGAAAGAATGCCAAGAAAATAACCGAAATGTTATAGTTTTTCTTATGCCATTTAAAGCTGACATCAGTTGCTTGATAAGCAGAGTATTTTTTCGAGTAATAGCGATATAGGTTCCATCCTAGTACGTAGATGATACCACGTATTGCGAAGAAAGGCATGTTCAAATACCCCGAGTTACCTTGCAACATCGCATCGTGTGCCATTACCTCGTCGTCCAACCAGGGATAGAAATTGGTTCCGGCGAACAATACTATTAATAGCACGATGATAGATCCTGGAAGCAGGTATGCCGTAATACCTTCCATCACGGGGAATAAAGCTGGTGCCCATCCCGCTTCGGAGGCGTGTTGGATCGCATAAAAGACCAACACTCCTAATGCCAACATCAGAAAGAAGAATGCCCCTACGAAAGTAGCCGACCACGGTCTTGCTTGCATTTGGTGAAGCGCGTGTGCCTCGTGCGATTTAGCACCGTGACCAACCTCTCCAAAATCTTTTGAATGCTCCATTGCCTTTTCGGAAAAGCCTTCTTCGCCCCTTACTTGATCGATGAAACTTACGCTTCCATCGTCGTCGTGGCTCGTTGCCTCATGTGCTGTTTTTTCGGACAAAATCTGTTTTACTTCGTCTTCCGTCTGAGGTACATTCATAAACCCATAGACGAGTCCGATTAATCCAACTACTACAAGAATAATGGAAAACAGTTTTAGTTTACTGGATAGCGTGTACATATTATTAGCCATTCTCTTTATTTCTTTAATTAGATTGTGTTTCGCCCTCTGTATCGGCTTCGGCGGTTTCTTCGTTATTATTATTTTCTTCTCCTGGAGTCATACTCATGGCCGTTTCTAGAATACCTGGTTCTCCTTTAAGTTCTGCTTTTAGGTCCATCACGTGCATGGCTACTTGCCAACGCTCTTTTGTGTCGAGTTGCGACGCGTAGGATCCCATCGTATTTAGCCCGTGGGTTTGTGAGAAAAATATATTCCCAGGAGTAATTACCCGGCCCGCATCTGCATAGCTAGGCACTCCTAAAAACTTCTCCCGCTCAACCAATGTTCCTTTCCCATCTCCTTTCGGTCCGTGGCAGATGGCGCAATAAAGCCCGTATAAATCTTTACCAATACTGAGGTCTTTTTCGGTTACTTCGAATGGAAAATCGAGGATGGCTTTTGCCTTATCGCGATCTTCATTCGTGTTTTCGAGCTCATAAGGCTCATGTCCACGAGGAACCGTACCTTCAGCTGGCATCATGGCCGATTGTTGATTTGGAAAAATATCATATGCACCATATGCCTCATAACTCGGCGAGTCATACATATTTGGGAAAAATTGGTAGTTCGGTTTATCCTTACTGAAACACCCAACCAAACTCATCGAGACGGTTATAACTAACGCAATGTTTACTAGTGTTCTCATATTTTTAGCGATCTTCTTCATTTGTATTAAAGCTAATTTCCGCAGCTCCTGTGCTGATAAAAAATTCGGTTAGCATATCGATATCGTGATTGTCTATATCCACTTCCATCATGAACATGTCATCTGTTGTTCTTGGGTCTGGATTCTCAGCTTTTTTAAACGGCCACAATCTACTTCTTAAATAGAACGTAATCACCATTAAGTGACCGGCAAAAAATACTGTCATTTCGAACATAATCGGGATAAAAGCTGGCATATTCTGATGGAAAGAGAAACTTGGTTTCCCGCCGATATTTTGCGGCCAATCCACAATCATCATATAGTTCATCATCCATGTTGCCACCGCCAAACCTACCAATCCATATAGAAAAGAGGTAATCGCCAAGCGCGTTGGAGGGGTTCCCATAGCAGGATCCAATCCGTGAACTGGGAAGGGTGTATAAACTTCCGAAATATGGTAATCTTCGGCTACTGTCTTTTTCACAGCGTCCAACAATAGATCGTCGTCTGTATAAATAGCGTATATCTTACTTGCTGCCATAATAATTATTTCTTCTTGTTTTTAAGTATGCGAGCTTGTCCTGCCCAATCATCTCTTTTTGCTCTTCCAGGGAAATCCGGTACAATTTCATCGAGTAAATCATACTCTCTGTCTGTCATTCTACTTACTTGATCGAAGGTATAGATTCCCAATTGATGTAATTTCTGCTCCATTACTGGTCCAACACCACTAATCAGCTTCAAATCATCCATCTCCTGAGTTGCAGGATCGAAAACTCCTAAACTACCCATCAGGCTGTCTATCTTAACTTGTTTAACCGCCGTATCTCCAGTTTCTACCCTTGCCGCAGGTTTATTATGAATAATGGTTGCAGGCGGATTTTCTGTATGTTCGTTAATATGCGGTGTGTGATTTCCGTGCTCGGCGCGAAGCTGCTTATATTGTTCAGCAGAAGACTTCATAATTGTTTTGAGCATGGCTTGCGAAACTACCGGGAAGGTCCGTGCGTATAATAAGAATAGCACAAAGAAGAATCCGATGGTTCCGATGAAGGTTCCAATATCTACAAATGTAGGCTCAAACAGGGTCCACGATGAAGGAAGACGGTCTTTACTCAAGTCGACTGCAATAATGTTGAATCGCTCAAACCACATTCCGATGTTGATTATAATCGAGACGATGAATGTCCATATGATATTTCTTCTCCATTTCTTAACCCAAAGTGTTAATGGGAAGACCATGTTACAGATAATTAATGCCCAGAACGCCCACCAGTAAGGTCCTGTTGCTGCTCCGAACGAAAGGTAAACGTAGTTTTCGTACGGCACTCCTGAATACCACACCATAAAATACTCGGTGATATAGGCCACACCCACAATTCCTCCAGTTACCAGGATAACCTTGTTCATGTATTCGATGTGGAGCACGGTGATGTAGTCTTCGAGATGCAGTACTTTCCGCATAATAATCAGTAGTGTTTGCACCATTGCAAATCCGGAGAATACCGCTCCAGCAACAAAATACGGCGGGAATACGGTACTGTGCCAACCTGGAACTACCGACGTAGCGAAGTCAAACGATACAATCGTGTGTACTGAGAGTACCAGCGGCGTTGCTAATCCAGCCAACACCAACTCAACTTCTTCAAATCGTTGCCAGTCTTTTGCACGTCCTGTCCAACCGAAACTTAATATTCCGTAAATTTTCTTTTGGAATGGTTTAACCGCTCTATCGCGAATCATTGCAAAGTCAGGCATTAGTCCTGTCCACCAGAACACTAATGATATCGACAGATAGGTTGAAATTGCAAATACGTCCCAAAGTAGCGGTGAGTTAAAGTTTACCCACAGCGATCCGAATTGGTTCGGAATCGGCAATACCCAATAGGCCAACCAAGGGCGCCCCATGTGAATTAAAGGGAATAATCCTGCTTGGACTACTGCAAAAATCGTCATGGCTTCTGCAGATCGGTTAATGGCCATTCTCCATTTTTGACGGAACAGCAACAGTACGGCAGAAATCAGCGTTCCTGCGTGACCAATACCAACCCACCAAACGAAGTTAGTTATATCCCAGGCCCATCCAATGGTCTTGTCGAGCCCCCATACACCGATTCCTGTAACGACGGTATAAATGATACATCCCAATCCCCATAAAAATGCGATAAGGGCAATAGTAAAAACAATCCACCAAGATTTATTGGCTCTTCCTAAAACTGGGGCCGCTATCTCGACACTGACATCGTGATAGGATTTTTCTCCCAAAACCAAAGGCTCTCTAATAGGTGCTTCGTAGTGTGACGACATATTTATTTCTTAAATAATTGGTTCTTAATTTCGTTTATTAGTCTTCCGAGGTGTTCTTAATCAACATCTGGTACATCACGTTAGGTTTCGTTCCTACGTTTTCTAAAAGGTGGTATCTACGATCTCCATCTTTTAACTTCACAATTTCGGAATCTTCATCATTGACATCTCCAAATACGATTGCTCCAGTATCACAAGCATTCGAACACGCTGTTTGGAATTCGCCATCCTTAATCGGGCGACCTTCTCGTTTTGCTTCTAAAATGGTCTTCTGCGTCATTTGGATACATAGCGAACACTTCTCCATAACACCTCGCGAACGCACAACCACATCTGGGTTTAGTACCATCCTTCCGAGGTCGTTGTTCATGTTATAATCAAACTCGTCATTTTCACTGTAGTTAAACCAGTTAAACCTACGAACTTTATAAGGACAGTTGTTAGCACAGTATCTCGTTCCTACACAACGGTTGTATGCCATGTGGTTCTGCCCTTGACGTCCGTGAGACGTAGCAGCCACCGGGCAAACAGTTTCACAAGGTGCGTGATTACAATGCTGACACATGACAGGCTGGAATGCCACTTGCGGATTCTCCCAACTTGGCGTCTCCACCTTTTTATAGGTTTCCATTGCGCCCAAGTTCTCATACATTTCTATCTCTTCCTCGAAAGTATCCGCGGCAGAGTAATATCGATCGATACGCAACCAGTGCATGTCTCTAAACTTTCTAACCTCGTCTTTTCCTACTACCGGAACGTTGTTTTCGGCATGACAAGCAATTACACAAGCACCACATCCAGTACACGCGTTCAAATCAATAGACATGTTGAAGTGGTGACCGATTGAACTATCAAACGGACTCCAAATATCAGCCTTCTCATCTCGGATTGAAATATGCTGACCGTCGTATTCTACAGATGGGTCTTCGTTGAAAAATTCCTTATCTTTAGTATTGAATATTTCTAAAGTAGTTTCTCTAATGATATCGTGCGATCTACCCACCATCGTGCTCTGAAGCTGAACGCTGGCAAACTTGTGCACGCCGCCCACTTTCTCGATAGTCACATTTTGAACATCACTAAAGTTCTGATACAGTGGATACGCGTTTAATCCCGTCTGCATTTCTTCCTGGATAGCGGCGGTTTTCCCGTATCCTAAAGCAAGACCTACAGAACCTTTCGCCTGTCCTGGCTGAATAATCACCGGAACGTTTTCCACGGTTACTGCACCAAGACTTACGTTTACATAACTACCATTCATCGCTCCGTTGGAAACGTACTTATTTTCTAATCCTAGGTCTTCGGCATCTGCCGCAGAAATAGTGAGGTAGTTATCCCAAGTAGTTCTTGTAATCGGGTCTGGCAACTCTTGCAACCAAGGGTTATTGGCTTGCTGCCCGTCTCCCAATCCTGTTTTTGTATAAAGCGTTAGCTCATAGCCTCCGCTGTTATCCTGAAGACTTGCCAAAGCTCCATTGGCGCTACTGCTCTCCATTTCGCTATTGACAACAGTCTGACCCATTGAAACCTCGCGATTACTCACTACAAAACCATCGTGCAAGGCTTTGTTCCAACCCGTCCCGTCCAAAATCGACGTAGTCCAAGTGTCTTTTAAGTAATCGTAATATTTTTGACTAGAACCATTCCAGCGCAACAAGCAGTCTTGAAACTGTCTTGTGTTGAACAGCGGCCGAATTGTAGGCTGCATTAAGCTGAAGGTTCCTTTTTTCATCTGAACATCACCCCAAGACTCCAAGTAGTGTGGGGTTGCTGCAACCATTTGTGCGAGAGAAGCGGTAGCATCTTTTTTCATCGAAAATGCCAAGCTAAACTCTAAGTTCTTATAAGCCTCGGCAAATTCTTGACCATATGGAAGCGAATAGACCGGATCGACACCTACAGTGATCAATCCCTTTACACTGCCACCAATTACACCATTCACAACGGCTGTAACGGCCGCATTACTCGCTTGTCTTGTTAAACGTGGCGCTTCCACATCCATAGCGTCGCTCATAGCGTTGTATTCGAGCGCCAACGTTTGCGCTTCTACATCGGGAAGTCCGGTTACTAAAAGTCCTCGCTTTCCAGCTTTTCCTAGTTGCTTTCTTGCATTCTTAACAGCATTTACCATGGCTTCTGGCAATCCTGAAGTGCTTCCACCAGTAAGCGCTTTAATAATTTGAAGTTGCTGTGATGGCGTTGCAGGAACTCGCTTATCTGCTTTTGCACCTGTCAAGGTCATGTTGGCCTCGAAGTGAATGTGACGCGACATTTTTCCGTTTTTCGGAACACGTCCTTTTGCATAGCTACGCGCGTAGCCTCCACCCTGCCAGTCGCCTAAGAAATCGGCGCCGACCGAAACAATGGTATCGGCTTTTGAAAAGTCATAGCTCGGCAATCCTCTGACGCCGTATTTCTGCTGAAAAGCATCTAAAGCATGCGAACTCGACACACTGTCGTACATCACGTGTCGCACATTTGGATACTTTTCGATAAATTCTGAAATCAATTTATAGGTAGAAGGACTTGCCAATGTATTTGTCAGCAAAACGACGTCCTTTCCAGCCATAGCATCTAATTTGGCCGCCACGGCAGCATCAAAATCAGTCCAACTTACATCCTGCCCATCTACCAACGGTCCACCCAAACGTTTCATATCATAAAGCGAAAGAACGGAAGCCTGCACACGTGCATTAACACTTCCTCCATCTTCGCTCAAGTCATTCCGCTCAATCTTAATCGGTCTCCCTTCTCGAGTTTTCACCAAAACATTGGCGAAATCGAATCCGTCTGCCATCGTAGTGGCGTAGTAATTCGCCTTACCTGGAACAACTTCTTCGGGCTGGATTACGTATGGAATAGATTTGACTACTGGACCTTCACAAGCAGCCAATGTTGCGGCCGCTGTAGAGAATCCAACATATTTTAAGAAGTCACGTCGGGTCGTTTTTGTGGATTCCAAAGCTTTTTTGTCTCCCAAAAACTCATCCGTCGGAATTTCTGTCACAAACTCTTTTTGTTGCAGCGCCTTAACAATTTCACTGTCCTGGTTAAGCTCTTCAACACTCCTCCAGTATTTCTTGTCTGATGCCATATTATTTCTATATAATTTTTGACAAACGGTTTTTTGTGCGACTCCCAGATGTTATCAAGCACATTTTTCAAATTGCAAACCGTATATCGTGTATTAATTATTCTTTGTTAATTAAATTCTAAAAACGGGACAACCCTCAACTGTAATCTTAATAGTGACACTTAGCACATTCTAAGCCTCCCATATCGGCAACTGTCAACTTCTCAACGCCATACTTTTTAGAAAGCTCCTCGTGAATCTTCGCGTAGTATTCGTTTCCTTCCATTTTAACGTCCGAATCTCGGTGACATTCAATACACCAACCCATCGTTAAAGGTGAATACTGCTCCATAATCTCCATCGTTTCCACGGGGCCGTGACACTGCTGACAATCTACGCCTCCAACCGCCACGTGCTGTGCGTGGTTAAAGTAAGCAAAATCGGGCAGGTTGTGAATACGCACCCACTTAACAGGCTCCTCTTCACCCGTATAAGCCATTTCATCAGGATCCCATCCAACGGCTTTGTATAATTTGGCAATCTCGCCATCGTAAAATTCTTTCGAATACTCATCGGTCGCTGTTTCTTCGGCAACTTCAGATATGCTGAGGTGACAGTTCATACACACATTCAACGAAGGAATTCCGGCCGTTTGACTTCGCCTTGCCGAACTGTGACAGAAGTTACAGTCGATGCCGTTATCTCCGGCGTGTATTTTATGTGAGAAATGAATGGGCTGGACCGGTTGATATCCTTGATCAACCCCTACCTGCATCAGGTACCCAAACGCAAAGTAGCTCCCTGCCAAAATGAAAACTATAGCGGTTACAATAACTAAAAACGAGTTTTGAGCAAAAGCCTTCCATAACGGAGTGCGCTTCTCTTTCCCTTCCGGCTCGATATCTACCCCTTTGGCCTCAGCAATACGCTTTAGCGTGCTGTTTACCATAAATAGCATAATCGCTAAAAGCAGAAAAATCAACACTAAGGCTCCGAGAATAATGTCGTTAGAAACACCCCCATCATCACTTGCAGCCACAGGAGCTCCAGCTGCCTCAGGTGCCTTTGGCTCTGCCTTAGGCTGATCTGTATAGGCTAAAATATTATCGATATCTT
>Ga0209075_1000592_pt1 | contig 35417 bp, 31 predicted proteins | sample Stecom2011_FD_187523 | JGI IMG/M metagenome (GOLD analysis project Ga0209075, IMG submission 187523) | Agricultural soil microbial communities from Utah to study Nitrogen management - Steer compost 2011 (SPAdes) (version 2) | ecosystem: Environmental > Terrestrial > Soil > Agricultural land...
ATCCCTATGTCGGGGTCAGCCGGGACAGCGCCGGAGTTCTGGACTGGGTTGCATCAATGCCAGACCAGCCGGAGCCTGAGGCTGAGGGCGAGCCCACCGGTGATGGCGGGCCGGAGTTTCGCTGGAGCGTGGAGGGTGTGCAGCTGACCGGTGGTCGCGTTCGCTGGCAGGACCGAGTGCCGGAAACTCCGGCTGATCTGGGGCTGGCAGACCTTGAGCTGAGCATCGGGCGTCTGAGCCATCAGCTGAGTGAGCCGGTGCCCTATAGCCTGGGTACCGCACTAACCAGCGGCGGTAACCTGCGCGCAGACGGCCAGGTAACACTGGCACCTTTCAACTTCCAGGGCGCGCTGAGCGGGCAGGACATTGCGCTGCAGGCGGTCGAGCCCTATGTGCAACTGGAGACTCACCTGGCCGTAGACAGCGGCCGCCTGGGTTTTGACGGTAATCTCGACCTGGACAGCCAGGACGCGCCGCTGACCGGAACCTTCAGCGGTTCTGTTGAGGTAGCAGACCTGGCCCTGGGTCTGACCGAAGAGCGTGGCCGTCTGGTCTCCTGGCAGCTGCTGCGGTTGGCGCCCGTGGAGTTCAATGTCGATCCGGCCCGCCTCGAAATTGGTACCGTTACTCTGGTCCGGCCGTCGTTTAACCTGATCCGGGATCTTGAAGGTGGTCATAACGTGGAATATATCGTCAGAGCGCCCGGCGCGGGTGCCGCACCCGCGGCCGGGGAAGCGCCCTCGGAGGCAGAGGGTGAGGGGCTGATTTTCCGGATCGGCGAGCTGTTGCTGGAGGAAGGCGCAGTCAGTTACACCGATCGCACCATGGAGCCGGCGTTCAATACCAGCTTTGAGGATCTCAGTGGCAGTGTGACAGGCATCAGCAACGTTCCGCCCCAGCAGGGGGCGGTCAATCTGCGCGGCCGGCTGGCCGGAGTGGCCCCGGTTACGTTTGAGGGCACCCTCGGGGCCATCGGTACCGAAGACCCAAGCAAGCTGTTACTGCATATGGATGACCTGGCACTGCCGGTCCTGTCGCCCTATTTTGGCCGTTATCTGGGTTATGGTGTCGACAGCGGCAAGCTCAAGCTGGATCTGGACTATGAGTTTACCGGTACCCGCCTGAACGCCTCCAACCAGGTGGTTCTGGACCGGATGGAGTTGGGGCAGGCCGTGACCAGTCAGGACGCCATCAAGGCCCCTGTCAAACTGGGCCTCGCGTTACTGACCGACCGGCAGGGTGTGATCGAAGTTGATTTGCCCGTTTCGGGTGATCTGGCGGACCCGAAATTCAGTGTCGGCCAGATTGTCATGCGGGCGTTCGTCAATCTGCTGGTGAAAGCGGCTGCTTCTCCTTTCAGTATGCTTGGCTCCCTGGCCGAGCTGGCAGGTTTCAGCAGTGACGAGCTGGGCCAGGTCAGCTTTGTGCCCGGCAGTACTGAGCTTGCGGCCGGTGAAGCCGAGAAACTCGCTGCCCTGGCCGGTGTCTTGCACGACCGTCCGGAGCTGCTGCTGAATGTTCGGGGCGGGGTCGCAACCGAAGAAGACGGTCTGGCCCTGCTGAAAGAAAAGCGTGCGGCACGCGGCGAGGACGTGGAAGGGGAGGCCTGGGATGAGGCCCGGCAGGCGTACCTGGGCGGTGAGCTGTCTCTGCCTCCGGAAAGCCTGGGTAAACTGGCCGCTCAGCGCGGCCTGATGGTACACCGGCTGCTACAGGAAACCCACGGGGTACCGGCGGGCCAGCTGTTTACCCTTGAGCCGACCCATCAGGCAGTCACCAACGAGCAAGGGCTGGTGACTGTGCAATTTACCCTGGATGTCCGCTAAGCGCGGGCTGGCTGAGGAAACACCTGTGGCAAAGCAAAGCGCATTTCTGGCCTGGATATTCCGGATGCCCCTGATCCGGCGCTGGGGGCTGATGCACTGTGTAAAAAGTGAGAATGTCGCCGAACACAGTCACCAGGTGGCGGTGGTGGCGCACCTGCTGTGCGTGATCAGGAACCAGCGCTACGGGGGTGATCTCAGCCCGGAGAAAGCGGCAACACTGGCAATCTTCCATGAGGTGTCGGAAACCAAGCTGCAGGATCTGAACCATGTGGTGAAGTACCACAACCCGGAGTTTACCCGGCAATACAAAAAACTTGAGGCACTGGCCGAGCAGGAGTGTCTTGCCTCCCTGCCGTCAGACCTCAGGGTATATTATGAGCCTCTGATTGTTCAAGCCCGGGTGGATGCCGGATACAAGGCCATTGTGAAGGCGGCAGACATCATTTCGGCGTATCTGAAGGTGCTGGATGAGCAGAAACTGGGGAATCTGGCGGAGTTCAAGCGGGTTCGGGAAAGCCTTGAGGGCCAGATCGGAGCACTGAAGCAGGCCATGCCGGAGGTTCAGGACGTGATGGATGTGTTTGTTAACAGTTGCCTGCTGCCGATCGACGATATTTAGGGGCGGGCACCTGTTGGAGCAGGTGCCCGACCAGCTCAGCCCACGAAGATCCAGGGTTCGGCCTTCCGTCGCTGAGCCTCGTAGGCCTTGATTGTGTCAGCAATTGCCAGCGTATCGCTGATATCATCCCGGCCTTCGATCAGGGTCTGCCTGAGTTTATCTGGCAGACTGAGCGGGATTTCATCTCCCTCCGCCACTAGTACACCTCGGGCCAGATCAACCTGAATTCTGGCCTCAGGCGTATACCGTGCCAATTCGAACAGTGCGTTTATCCGTTGCTCCTGAAGGAGAATGGGTGCAATACCGTTACGAATGCAATTGTTGAAGAAGATCTCTCCGAAGCTTTCAGCGATTACGGCGCGGATCCCGTAATCACGAATCGCCCAGACCGCATGCTCGCGAGACGAGCCGCAGCCAAAGTTCTTACGCGCCACCAGAATGCTGCCCTGATCGTAGGGCGGAATGTTCAGGATGAACTCGGGGTTTTTGCGGCGGGTTGCCGGCGGTACTTCTGAGTCACCGGGGTCCAGATAGCGCTCGTCATCAAACAGAAAGGGGCTATACCCGGTCTTGTCCAGCATTTTCAGGTATTGCTTGGGCAGAATGGCATCGGTGTCAATGTTCGAACGATCGAAAGGGATCAGCGTCCCTTCAAAAGCATGTGTCGGGGTCATGAAATCACCAGTATTTGTCGGTTAGCCTGCCCGCGAGCGCAGAGTATGCCGCTAATCGGGGGCTCAGAAGGTGAGTACGTACGTTTTTGCCCTGGCGTCCTTCAAAGTTGCGGTTAGATGTGGAGGCGCAACGGCTACCCTCCGGCAGGTGGTCGTCGTTCATGCCAAGGCACATGGAGCAGCCGGGGGAGCGCCATTGGAACCCCGCCGCTTGAAGGATCCGGTCGAGTCCTTCGCTTTCCGCCTGCTGCTTTACCGTGCCGGAGCCAGGAACCACCAGCGCAGAGGTCAGGCCCGGACTGATTAACCGGCCTTTGACGATGTCGGCCACGGCGCGGATATCTTCGAGCCGCGCATTGGTGCAAGAGCCGATAAATACACTATTAATCTTGAGGTCCCGGAGCTTCTGGCCTCCGGTCAGGCCCATATAGTTAAGCGCGCGCTGCAGTTCACAGGCCAGGGTGTCCTGGGCTGCAGGTTCCGGCGTCGGGATCGGCGTATCCAGGGTCACTGCGGTTTCGGGGGAAGTGCCCCAGGTAACCTGAGACTCGAGCGAGTCTAGATCCACTTCTACTTCGGCGTCGAATCGGGCATCGTCATCGGATCTGAGACTGCGCCAGTAGGCCAGCGCTGACTCGAAGCCCGGCAGGCTGCGCACCCGCGGGATCGCCGTCAGATAGGCTTCGGTGATGGCGTCGTAAGCGATCATGCCGGCGGTGGCGCCGGCCTCGATGCTCATGTTGCAGATAGTCATCCGACCTTCCATCGACAGTTCGGCGACGGCGCGACCGGTGTACTCGATCGCATAACCGGTGGCACCGGCGGTGCCGATTTGTGAAATCAGGCGCAGAATCATGTCCTTGGGGGTAATCCCGGGGCGCAGGGCTCCCGTGAAGTGGACCTTCATGGTTTTGAGTCTGGAGGTTTTTAGTGTCTGGGTGGCCAGCACATGCTCGACATCGCTGGAACCGATACCCATGGAAAGTGTTGCAAAGGCGCCGTGGGTTGAGGTGTGGGAATCGCCACACACCATGGTGGAGCCGGGCAGGGTATAGCCGAGTTCGGGGCTTACCACGTGTACAATCCCCTGCTCTCGGGCCGTGAGCTCGATTAGCTTGATACCATGCTGCTGACAGTTTTCCGTCAGTCGCGCAACCTGTTTTCTGGCGATGGTATTGGAAATGCCGGCCGTGCCAAGGGCCCGGTTCCGGGTAGGGACCGCGTGATCCGGGACAGCCAGAACCTGGCCGCTGTTCCATACGTTGCGCCTGTGCATGGCCAGGCCGGAGAACGCCTGGGGTGACGTCACCTCATGTAGCAGATGGCGATCGATATATAGGCGCGAGTCGCCAATGGCATGGGTCTCCCAAAGTTTTTCGTAGAGAGTTTTTGCATCCATCGTCAGGCTCCTAAGCCGGCGTTTACATGTACCTTGTCCAGCACCGCCATAGCCTCGGCGAGGGTAACCACGTCACCATACTTAATTGATATATCCCGCAGGTTGGCCCGATGAGCGTCTGTGTCTCGGTCACCGGTGGCGGTATCGACGACCAGCGGCCGGTAACCGCTTTGAATGGCATCCACCACGGTGGCGCGAACACAACCGCTGGTTGTCAGGCCGGTAACGATCACGCCATCCACATCTGCGTCCTTCAGGCAGGCATCCAGTTCGGTGCCAAAGAACGCGCTCGCCCATTTCTTGATAATGACTTTCTCGTTATCGCGGGGGGCCACTCTTGGGTCAATCCCGTGCAGACCGTTAGCGCGTTCCAGACAGTTAAGCTGGGGAATTTTTTCCCGGAACACCGCGGCTTCGTCCTGGTCGTCATAAACCACGGTGGTGTATACAACCGGGAGGTCGAGAGCACGAAACTTCTGAAGCAGCGCCTCGATAGCGCCCAGCACTTCGGTACTTTCTGCCCCAAGAGGGCTTACACCCGGATCGGTAAAGCCAACGCTCATATCAATAATGATGAGAGCGTAGCGTTTGGCCGCCCGGAGTCTCGGGTTAGTCGCGAACGTCATACGTCGTCTCCATGTGAAGAATGCTAAAGCTACTGGTTTTCCAGATGGCCCTATTCTTACCACTCGAGCTCTGGTTAGCAACAAATTGTATACGAACTGCCTGTTTCAAACTTTCGGTATATAAATAATTTATTGATTTAACAGCAAAAAAAATTTTATTTGACAGGAAGCTGTGAGACCAATACGCTTCGATTGTATGCAATAACAACAAACTCCCAGTGGAGGACTTCAAAGATGAGCTTCAAGTTGGCCGATAGGTTCGCAAGTGTGGTTCTGTGTGCAGCAGGTGTGCTTGGAGGCGTTTCCGGCGCGTCAGCGAACGATATTCCGAAAATGAACCTGGCCGTGGCGGGTAATCTGGGCATTACCACCCAGTCTGCGCAGCTGGAGCGACCGTTCTGGACGAGCGCCGTTCCCGAGGCATTCGATGACAAGCTGACCATCCGTTTTCGGCCGTGGAATGAGATGGGACTCAACGGTTCTGAGGTCATCCGTATGGTAAGCCGCGGCACGCTGCAGTCGGGTACGACTCAGCTCGGGTTTATCGCGGGCGAAGCTCCTATTGTTGACGGTACTGATCTGGCGGGTCTGTCGCCGGATATTGCGACACTGAAGTCCGCGACAGAGGCTTTCGAGCCAACTCTGGACGAGTATTTTGAAGAGCATCAGGGCGTAAAAGTACTGGGTTACTGGTCCTTTCAGGCACAGGTTCTGTTCTGCACTAAAAAGCTGGATAGCCTGACCGACCTTGAAGGTCGTCGCATTCGGGTATCGGGCGCTTCTCAGACTGATTTTATCGAACACTTCGGTGCCGAAGGTGTTTCCATGGCGTGGGGCGAGGTTCAGCAGGCTCTGCAAATGGGTGCACTGGACTGTGCGATTACCGGTTCCCTGGGCGGATACACCGGCAAATGGCACGAGGCTGCCAACTATATCCATGAGCTGCCGATCAACTGGGGTACCTCGGTAATGGTGATGAATCAGGAGGCCTGGGACAAGCTCGGCCCTAAAGGTCAGGACTTGCTGCAGAGCGAGGTCGATAAGCTGGCGGAGGCAATCTGGGAACAGAACCAGAGAGAGAATGAATACGGAATTGCTTGTAACACCGGCGGTGAATGTCCGGTGGGTGACGCAGCATCAATGACTCTGGTCAAGGCAACTGAGCAGGAGCTGGAACTACGGCGCAAGGCGCTGGAACAGACAGTGCTGCCCCGTTGGGCTGCGCGCTGTGGAAATGCCTGCGTTACTGAATGGAACCAAAGCGTGGGCAGCATCCTTGATATGACCGCTGAGAAAAAATGAACAAGGTGATGAGCATGTCGAATCGTTGGAATGAATTACAAGAGTTTGAATTAACCAAAGAGAACCTGGCCAGGCTCCTGAACAATGAAATACCTGCCATTCGCATCCGGGGGTTTGCCACCGATGATGAATGTGCTGCTTTTGCCCGGGCAATGCAGAAGGCCAACATCAAGACATATGGCAAGGTGGCCGTTGGCTACATTGGCATGGCCCAGGTTGAGTACCGCTGGGACAAATCCAAACAGGACTACTTTGCTGATGTGAAGTCGGCCTACAACGATCAGCAATATGTGTTCGACAATTCTTTCAATCCGATGGAGCGCCTTATCGAACGTCTATCCGAGTGCTGGGACGGTGCCGTCGGGATTGCGAACGAACCGGACTTTGGTGACTACTTTGCCGGGATCATTCGCTTCGCTTCCAAGGGCATTGCGCTGCACGCCGATTACGCCCCCTTCAATAGCCCAGGTTATGCCATCGAAAAGGTCGACAGTCAGTTGGGCTGGAACCTGTTTGTTGAAGTTCCGTCTGGTGGTGGGGTGACGACTGTCCATAACGCGCCCTGGACGCCGGAGATGACCGGGGGGACTCCGCCGCCAAGCTACGGTCTGGATCGCAGTGTCGTGGAAGGTGCAGAAACGTTTGATTATGCCCCCGGCAAAGGCGATGTGGTGATTTTCAACAGCCGAAATCCTCATGAGATCTCGCCGGGTGAGGTCGGCAGTGACCAAGAACGTCTGCAAATCGGCTCCTTCATCGGAAGGCTGCCAGCAACCAATGAACTTGTCCTGTGGGCATAGGGTAGAACGATGGACGCACTAGGGTACCGATCAAAATTTGCGGTTCTGGTGCCGTCGACCAACACGACGGTACAGGCAGAGTTTGACGATATGAGAGTCCGAGGGGTGACCAATCATCTGACCAGAATTGCGATCCCGAATATCCCACTCCATAACGACGATGACTTCAATCGGCTGATCGACCTGATTGAAGAGGCCCAGGAAGATGCGATCAAGCGCGTGATGTCCTGTGAGCCCGACTATTTCGTGATGGGCATTTCCGCCGAAACCTTCTGGAACGGTCTCGAGGCCAGTACCCGTCTGAAGAAGCAGGTGATGGAGATGACCGGCCTGGGGGTCGCAATGGGCTCCGAAGCCTGCCAGGAGGCACTGCAGAAGTTCAACGCCAAAAAGCTGGCGATTATTACACCGTATCAGCCGGTGGGAGACCGTAATGTCGTCCGGTTCTTTAACGAGTGTGGCTTTGAGGTTCCCCGGATCACGGGCCTGCGCTGCGAAAGCCCGGTCAGGATTGCCCATGTCCAGCCAGAGACCCTGATCAATGAGATCAAGGCAATCGATGGTGACGACATTGATGCCATTGTCCAGGTGGGGACCAACCTGTCCATGGCGCGGGTGGCGGCTGTGGCTGAAGAGTTCCTCGGTAAGCCGGTCATTGCGATTAACAGTGCTATTTACTGGCACGCGTTGCGCCAGAACGGAATTAACGACCAGTTTGACGGGTTTGGCCAACTGTTTAGTAAATACTAGAGCGGAAGGAAGTATGAAGTCTTTAGATAATTTTACGATGCTGGACCTGACGCACATGTTGTCCGGACCCTTTGGCGCGATGTTGCTGACCGACCTGGGGATGAACACCATCAAGGTCGAGCCGCCGGCGACCGGCGAAGGCACCCGCAAGCTGCTGGCCAACAATCCGGATTATTCCTCCCACGGCATGGGGGCCTATTTCCTGACCCTTAACCGGAATAAGAAGAGCGTCGCTCTGGACCTCAAGTCGCCAGAAGGTAAGAGCATCTTTCTGGAGTTGGTAAAAAAGGCTGACGTGGTCCTGGATAACTTCAGCCCCGGCGTAACCCAGCGCCTGGGAATTGATTTCGAAGCTCTGAAGGAGGTTAATCCGCGCATTGTCACCTGCTCGATTACCGGATTCGGTCAGACTGGCCCCGACGCGACCAAAACCTCCTTCGACCTGGTGGCCCAGGCTGTTGGCGGTGGTATGTCGATTACCGGAGAGTCGGGCGGTCGGCCGATCCGCTCCGGAATCCCGATCGGGGATCTCGGTGGGGGTATCTATGCCGCTCTGGGTATTCTGGCGGCGCTGAACGAACGGAACCAGTCCGGGCACGGCAAACACATTGATATCTCCATGGTGGACTGCCAGGTGTCGATGCTGAACTACATGGCCACCATGTATTTCATGTCTGGGAAGAACCCCGGACCTGAAGGCAATGGCCATTTTGTTCACGTGCCCTATAACACGTTCCGGACGGCCACCAAGGACATCGTCATCGCGGTTATTTTTGACTCATTCTGGGACTCTCTCGTGGAAATCCTGGATGACGAAGAGCTGAAGGACCCCAAATTCAAGACTCAGCCGGTACGGCTGGCAAACAAGACCTGGATCGAAGACAAACTACAAAGCATTCTGGTCGGAAAATCCTGCGAAGAATGGCTGGCTCTCCTGGAAGCCCGGCGCATCCCCTGCGCTCCGGTGAACGATTTCGAAAGCGTCCTTAATAACCAACAGATCGAAGCGCGCAACATGGTTGCGTCGGTGGTTCATGAAGATGGAACCACGGTGCGGGTGCCCGGCAACCCGATCAAGTTCTCGGATTACGACCAGAGCGAGCCAGTCAATTACACCTGGCCGCCGACCATTGGCGAGAATACCGTTGAGATTCTGACCGGACTGCTGAATATGCCGGTAAACAACCTGGACGGCCTGGCGGCGAAAGGGGTGATCGGGAAATGACCAGGGTAGCAATCTGTGACGTTGCCCTGCGGGATGGCCTGCAGAGCCAGAAAGAGTTTCTCACCACCAGCGAGAAACTGGCGGTTCTGCGGGCCATGGAGAAGGCGGGTATCAGGGAGTTCGAGCTCGGCAGTTTTGTACGGCCGGACCGCGTGCCGCAGATGGCAGATACGGTGGAGCTGTTCAGTACGGCTGGCAGGCCTGCCGGCAGCACCTATATCGGGCTCACCCCCAACACCCGGGGGTTACGTACGGCGCTGGAGGTGGGGGCAAATAAAGTGGCCATTGTGGTCACCTGCACCGACGCCCTGAGTGAACGTAACTTCGGCAAAACCGTTGATCTGGTGCTTGAAGAAGCCAGGGCCATGGTCGCGATGGCCAGTTCAGCTGGAGCCCGGAGCCGAATCTATGTCTCAGGCATATTTGAGTGTCCGTTCGAGGGAGCGGTGACGCCGGAACGGGTGGTTGAGGTCGCGGGGAAGGTTTCGGCTCTGGGGCCGTCTGAAGTCTGTCTTGCTGACACCACCGGCGCGGGCAATCCCCAGACTGCCGAAATCCTGTTCGCCAAGGTGCTGGACGTCTGCCCGGCGGACCAGTTGGCGGTACATCTTCACGATACCCGGGGGATGGCCATGGCCATGGCTTGGGTAGCGTACAAAGCGGGCATCCGTAAGTTTGACAGCTCACTGGGTGGCCTGGGTGGATGTCCTTTCGCACCCGGAGCCTCAGGTAATGTGGCCACCGAAGATCTCGTGGTCATGTTTGAGCAGGCAGGTGTCAGTACCGGGATTGATGGTGGCAAGCTGTTGCAAGCCGTCGAAGTATTGGAAGCATCCATCAAGCGGCCGGTTGGCGGCCGGACAATAAACTGGCTCAAATCCAGAAAGAGGAAATAACACGTGGATAGAAAAATCGAGAAAACCAGGGGTTACCATTCTCATGCGAAAGATATCCAGCCCGAGAAGCTGGCGTCTGTCGAGGGTAAGGAGCCGCAAGGCGATGTCGAGGTTCGGGTTTTACAGGTGAGTGATGCATTTCTGGTGCTCGAGGTTAAACGCTCGAAAGGCCTGATCGACCCAATGCATAAGCACGATGACCACGAGACTACCGGCTACCTGATCAGCGGGAAAATGCGAGTGATCATCGGCGATGAAGAGTTTATCGCCGGCCCGGGTACTTCCTGGATTCATCCTCCCGGAGTCTATCACTACAGCGAAGCCCTCGAAGACTGCCTGCAGATCGAAATCAAGTCTCCTCCGGTAAAAACCTGGGTTTCCAAATAACACAGACTCGCTCTCGGAGGAAGTCATGGACAAACAAAGGCCAAGCGGGGATTTTCGCCAGCGGTTATCGGTGCTCTCAAGCTGGATGGGTGGCTTTATTGTACTGATATCGGCTGTAGCCATATCGATTGATGTGCTGACAAGGAACTTGGTTGGCAGGTCTTACCTGCAAAGTTTTGAGTTAAGCCAGTATGGCTTTGCGATTGCCGTTGCGTTTGGCCTTTCTGCAGGCGTTGTGGGGCGGGATCACATCCGGATTGACGTGTTGGTGAACGTGCTGCCAGCTGCAGCAAAGCGGTTTCTGAACCTGGTATCAATCCTGTCACTGGTAGTGATCTCGGCCCTGCTCGCCTATTTCGCGTTTGAGTTGACCTGGGACAGCTATAACCGGGGTGCGCGATCTCCCACCAGTCTTCGGGTGTACACATGGATTCCCCAAAGCGTCTGGACGTTGGGCCTGGTTGTCTTTGCCGCCGTCAATGTCTGGACCTTTTTCAAGTCTCTTAAATGCCTGGTGATCAGGGATTACAGGACCTGTGACTCGCTGATTGGTCTTCAAGGGCCGGAAGACCATAAATAACCGGAGCCTTTTTAATGATTTCGACAACAACAATTTTGCTGGCGTTTCTTATTCTGTTGAGTATGCCTGTCGCAGCGGTACTCATCTTTACCGGGTGGGCGTTGTCTGACCTGTATGCTTTCTTCCCGCTGATGGACGCGCTTGGCGAGATTACCTGGAGCGCCAGCACCGAGTTTGTTCTTGTGGCTATTCCCCTCTTTATCATGATGGGGGAGATCCTGCTGCGGTCCGGAATGACCGATGAGATGTACAGGTCGGTCAACCTGTGGGTAGGTAGGGTGCCCGGGGGTCTGATGCATACCAACATCTTCTCCTGTGCATTGTTTGCCGCAACCTCCGGATCGAGTGTTGCCACCACGGCGACCATGGGCACGGTCACCATCCCCAATATAAAGAAGTATGGCTATCAGCCAAGCCTGTTCCTGGGCACCATCGCGGCTGGCGGGACTCTGGGTATTCTGATCCCGCCGTCCATCAACATGATTCTGTATGGAATCCTGGCCGAAACCTCGGTGTCCACCCTGTATCTGGCAGCGCTGATCCCGGGCTTGTTGATGGGTGCTCTGTTCAGCATCGCGGTACTGGTGGCCTGTCTGGCAAAGCCGGAATGGGATGGTGATGAGGTGCCACGCAGCTCCCTGCTCCAGAAGCTGGCGGGTCTAAAGGGCATCATCATCCCGATACTGCTGTTTGGCCTGGTGGTCGGCTCCATCTATGCGGGTGTCGCGACCCCTACGGAAGCAGCGGCCTTGGGGGTCATGGGCGCTCTGGCAGTGTCCTTGATCAAGCGCCGGCTGACGTTTGTGGCGCTGGCAGAAGTCTTCCAGGCCACCATTCGTACCACATCATTGGTGATGCTGATTGTTCTTGCAGCTTATTTCCTGAACTTTGTGATCACCAATATCGGCCTCACCGATATCCTGACCGAGAAAGTCAGCACTCTGGGCTGGGACCCCCTGTACATTCTGTTTGCCATTATCGGGGTTTATATCCTTCTGGGCTGCTTTATGGAAACCCTTTCTCTCATGATCGCCACAACGCCCATCGTGGTGCCTATCATCACCGCCCTGGGTTTTGACCCGGTCTGGTTTGGGGTTCTGTTCATGATCCTGCTGGAGACTGCCCTTATTACGCCGCCCATTGGCATGAATCTGTTCATTGTCCAGTCGGTGCGGGGTGAGGGCCAGTTCAAGGAGGTTATATACGGTGCGGCACCGTTCCTGCTGATGATGTTCGTGTTGATCGGCCTGTTGATCGCCTTCCCGCAGCTTGCACTGTGGTTACCAGACTTTGTATCTAAATGACCGAGGAAAGTCTTGTGGTAAGCAACGTCTTGTTTGATGCAAATATGAGCCCGGCCGGGTTTCGCTCACGCCTCGCACTCCGGCTCGCTGGGATCAGGTATGTGCGTGTGGCTATGGACCTGGCACTGTTTGATCAGAAGTCGGAGCTTTATCGAAAGCTGAATCCGACCGGCCTGGCGCCAACCCTGATGCTTGGTAAAGAGATCATTTATGACTCCCATGCGATCGTTGATCGCGTACTGCGCAAGTCGTCAGCCAAGGTGCTGATGCACTACAACTGCGCGGGTTTCACCCCCGCCACCTTGCAGAATCTGGAGCGGGTGATTGCCCAGAAAATACGGCCGGCCGTCTACGAACTGGTTGGCCCACGGCGTTTGACATCCAGGTTTGCCAGTTGGGAAGAGGCCTGTAAGGCCCTGGAAGAACGAGGTGTGGCCGAGCGTTACCGCGAGTTTGCTTACGAGCTGTTTCACAAAACGCCGGGCATGAGTGTGGTGAGCTCGGTTATTGCTGAGCTTGAGCCTCTGCTTGAAGCAGTGCGGCCACTGATCGAGCAGACCTCCCGCCCCAACGCACAACACGGGCTTGATTACTTCGATATTTGCCTGGCCCCCCGTCTGAATGCGGTGCGGCTTCTGGGGCTTGATCCTGACAACATTTTGGGCGCTTACCTGGACGGGCTGAACGCGGGTGAATTATGGGGCGAAATCTCTGGACAGGAATACGACATGGAATTCACTGAATACAAGGAGAAATATTGAATGTCCTCATCCGCAGAAGTATTCGATGAAATAAAACGACGCATCATCGTAGGCGAGCTTGCCCCAGGCGAACATCTCATAGAGTCGCGCCTTGCTGAGACCTTCAGTATCAGCCGAACACCCGTCAGGGAGGCGCTGCGAAGGCTGAGCCAGGCAGGCTTGGTGATCCTGTCGAAGAACCAGGGTGTGCGGGTGCGCGAATGGACGAGTCAGGAAATTCTCGACTCCTACGAAATCCGCGAATCCCTCGAAACCATGGCGGCGCGCCGCGCCGCCCGGAGCATTGATCGGGCCAGTCTGGAACGCCTCATTCTGTTAAACGACGAGATGCTGGCGCTGGTTGAGTCTGAGTCGCTGAATATCGAAAAAATTACCGAGCTGAATGCCGAGTTCCACCGGATCATCGTGGAGTCTACCGGCAGTATCAGGTTGCGGGCCACCATCCGGACTGTGGTGGAAATTCCTCTGGTGCGAAGAACCTTCTCCAAATACTCCCGGGTGCAGCTGGTGCGCAGTATGGCCCATCACCAGGAGCTGATTTCCGCCTTTGAAAAACGAGATGAAGATTGGGCTGCTGCTGTTATGAGATCCCATATCAGAGCAGCCAGCCACATTATCAGGGACGAGAAATAAACAACAAAAACAATGGATTGTTCATTTAACGGAGTGTAGTAAATGTCAAAGAAGTTCAAGAACAATTCAAATTGTATTAAAGCAGCGCTGGTGATGGTGCCGCTTCTGGTTCCTGCTTATGCCCAGGCGGTCAGTTTCGATGTCGATGGCACCAGGGTGTCGGTTGGCGGCTTCGCCAAGCTTGATGCGATTTATGATTTTGACAGTGATCTTGGCTCAAGTATCCAGTTTCCCAATATCGCCCTGGATGGTGAGCGTGCTCCGGAGGGCCACACCAACCTGCACGCCTTTGAGAGCCGCCTTAACGTGGGTACCGTAACCCAGACTGAAGTGGGCGAGATTCGCACTTTTGTTGAAGGTGATTTCTACGGTGCGGGGGGCGGCCAGCTTCGCCTTCGACATGCCTACGGTGAATGGAACGGCATTCTTGCCGGGCAGACGTGGACCAACTTTGGTGGTTTTATCGGGCTGACCCCGACCATTGATTTTACCACACCGACCGGTAATGCTCTGGGCCTGCGTCAGGCCCAGATTCGTTACACCACCGGTGGCCTGTCGCTGTCTCTGGAAGATCCGGGCAACCTGGGCGGCAATGTGGTCAGTACCCAGGGCGATGCAAAAAGCTCACTGCCGGACTTTACCGCCCGTTATGAAACCGCGTACAACAAGCTGAGGGTCGGAACGTCTGTCGTATTGCGCCAGCTTGAGTACTACAACGATGCCACCGATAGTGAAGAGACAGCCTTTGGCTGGGGCGTGCACCTGGAGAGCGCCTATGATCTGAGCGATGCACTGACGGTCAGAGCCAGTATTGTCCACGGTGACGGTATCGGAGGCTATATCAACGTGGCCCCCAATGCGCCTGCCTATGTGGATGAGAATACTCTTGATGTCGAAACCATCAAGAGCACCGGTGTCATGTTGGGCGCAAGCTACAAAGTAGGTCCGGGAGCAGTCAATCTGGTGGCAAGTGGTGTTGAGGCCGATCTGGATGATGCGGTACAGGCCAGCTCTGGTTTCACCAACGACTCGAACAAGGAGTATCGTAGCTACTACATCAACTACATCTGGAATCTCGCTCCCGGCGTTCAGTATGGTGTAGAGCTGGGCCGCCACAGCCGCGAAGTGTTTGATGGTCGCGACGGCGCTGCTACCCGCCTGCAAGCGATGGCCAAGTATAGTTTCTGAGGCTAACCCAGCGTTGCTATCCGCGTCTTTCGCCCCCCTCCGGGGGCTTTTTGTAGGTATCAGTCTTCTGCCACGATATGACTGGCGGCTCGTATGTGCCGATGCATCACCGAGGATGCCCAGTCACCGTCGTGTGCCTCAAAGGCCGACAGTAACTCACGGTGATGATCCAGACTGCGATTGAGCTGGTCACGGGAGTACCTCAGGAAGGTGCGTCTGACCAGTGGGATCTCAACCACGCTCTTGATCACCAGGGCGAGTCTGGGGCTGTTTGCCGCGGTTATGATCTTGCTGTGAAACTCGGCGTTGTAGCGCGCCATGATCTCTATATCGGGCGCGTCCTGCTCTGCCAGAGCGGTCATCTTCTGGTGCAGGACTTTGAGGGTTTTCAGGTCGCTGTCGCTGATCTGTGTAGCGGCACGTTTGGCGGCGATGGCTTCCATGGCCTCCCGTATTTCGTATGAGTCCAGTATCTCTTCTTTCTTCCAGACTCTTACCCGGGCACCCTGATTCTTCAAAAACACAACCAGTCCGGATTCGCTTAACTGGCGCAGAGCTTCCCGAACAGGTGTACGGCTGACATTGAACTCCTCGGCCAGAGTCGCTTCCCGCAGCCGCTCTCCCGGGCTGAACTCTCCAGTAATTATTTTTCGTTTTATTTCTTCAAAAATAAAGTTTGAAGATGACATTAACTATGTCCTTGAAAATAATAACTAAAATAATAGGGCTCCGCTCTTTTTAAATAACTTATAATATGTATGGTTTCTTTAGTTTTAGATTTTTCATTATGTTCAATTTCTTATTTGTTATATTTAAAGAGCCAGGCTCTGTTATTTTAATACAACTGGACCCTCTGGGCTATTGTCTGGCCCCGCCCGCCGTCCTTCAGGCAAAGGGCAATACTATCCGTGAGCGAGGCCGCATCTCGGCGCCGAACCTGTGAGATCTTTAGACAATTCAGGGTCAGGTGATCTATGGTCAGAGTATCATCAGTCGGAAGATCCGCTTCTGTCAGTGACCGAGTAGATTAGGATAGCGCGTTTCAGACACTTCTATACACTGTTCACGCCGGTGATTATCGGGTTTGGGGCGCCTTGGGCTGAGATAAAAGCAGTTTCTTTCGGTTCTCCATTCAGATTGTAATTTCCGGTGCAGGCAATGGCTTGTTCAAAACGCGGTTTTTACACAGGGCTGGTGCCACTGCTTGTGGCCGCCGGGGCGGCCAGTGGCGCAGAAACAGCATCGCCGGAAGAGATGCCGCTGATTGAGGTAACGTCTACCCGCCTGGCCCGGCCCCTGATGGCCACCCCGGCCACCGTGTCGATCGTGCATGCCCCTGACCTCCAGAAAGCACAACCGCGTATCCAGCTGGATGAGTCGCTGGCCGGAGTGCCCGGGCTGTTCTTTCAGAACCGGTACAACTTTGCCCAGAACCTGCGGCTGTCGTCCCGCGGCTTTGGCGCGCGCTCGCCGTTTGGTATTCGCGGGATCCGGGTGCAGGTGGATGGCATCCCCTACACCCTGCCTGACGGCCAGAGCCAGATTGACGCTGTGGATCTGGACTCGGTCGAGCGCATTGAGGTGATTCGTGGCATTTCATCGGTGCAGTATGGCAACGCCTCCGGTGGCCTGATCGATATCCATACGGCCAAAGCCACGCACCAGTCGCCGGGCGTCAGGCTGCGCTTTGATATCGCGGAAGATGGCTACCGGAAAACCACCGTTCAGGGTAGCGGCGTGGCCGGTGATACCGCCGCCATCGCCACCGCGTCCTGGCTAAGGGCTGAGGGTCACCGGGAACAGAGTGAGGTAGAAAAAGGCCTGTTCAATGCCCGGATCTCTCATCAGATCGATGACCACCGGCAGGTGACCGCGACGGTTAACCTGCTGCACACACCGAAGGCTCAGGATCCGGGTGGGCTGACCCGGGATCAGGTTCGGGAAAACCGTGATCAGGCCACGTTCATGGCCAAACACCTCGACAGTGGCCAGCAGGTTAATCAGCAGATCCTTGGCGTTGAGTACCGGGATACCGGTGTTTTGCCGGGAGAGCTTTCCGTCAACGCCTTCTATACGCACCGTGATTTTGCCCAGCAGTTACCCTTCCCCGGCTCCAGCCGGCTGGCCTATGACCGGCAGTTCTACGGGCTCAGCTCACAGTATCAGCAGGATTCGGTCATCGGCGGCCGGCCGCTGGCCTGGGCCACCGGGGTAGACGTTCATTATCAGACCGACGACCGGCGCCGTTACACAGTGGCCAACACCGGTACGGTGGTAAACCAGAATCAGGCCGAGACCCAGAACGCGACCAACGTCGCTGCGTTTGCTCTGGCAGACCTGGCCATGACCGAACGCCTGAACCTGTCTGCCGGTGCCCGTTTCGATACCTTGCGACTGTCAATTGATGACGGCTGGCTCGCCGATGGCAATGATTCCGACACCCGCACCTTCCGTGAAATCAGCGGTGTACTGGGTGCCAGCTACCAGTTGGCGGCCACCCACCAGGCCTACCTGACGATCGGGACCGCGTTTGAATCTCCCACGTTCACCGAGTTTGCCAACCCGTCCGGGGACGGCGGATTCAACCCGGACATTTCTCCCCAGCAGGCTCTGAACCGGGAAGCCGGGCTCCGGGGGCTGTGGGGCAAGGGGCTCAGCTATGATGTCGCGATATTCTCTACCCGGGTAGACGACGAAATCCTGCCCTACGAAATTGATGGCCGTACCTTTTACAACAATTCCGGCAAGACCTTGCGTAACGGGATCGAGTTGGGGCTGGGCTACGACCTCTCCTACAGCTGGCGGCTGGAAACGGCACTGACGCTGGCGGACTATGTGTTCCGTACGGACCGTGCCGGTTCGGAAACGGAACTGAAAAACAACCGCCTGCCCGGCCTGCCCAGACTGAACTGGGTCTCCAGTATCCACTGGCATGGCTGGTCTCGCCGGTTTGCGGTGCTGGATGTGCAGTATGTGGGCGACCTGTATGCCGAGAACAGTAACACCACAAAAGTGGACCGCTACTGGTTGCTGGGCATGCGGGCCGGGGACTCCTGGCGGATCGGCAGGCAGACCCTGAGCCTGTATGGCGGCGTCCGCAATCTGCTGGATGAGACGTATTTCAGCAATATCCGTATCAATGCCAATTCGGACCGGCCCCCGGCTGACCGGGGCTATTTTGAGCCAGGCGCCGGGCGTACCGTCTATGCCGGCGCAGAAATCCGTTTCTAGCCGGTTTGGGCCTCTTGCGCTCACTGGCTCTGCTGCCCGCCGTCGGGTGCAGGCGGTGCCATAGGTTTGTGGCCTGTCCCGCCCTAAAGTAACGGAGCACTTTAACGGAACACCATAACAAGAGGCTCCGCCATGAAAGATCTAACCAACAAGGTTGCGGTGATCACCGGTGCCGGCTCCGGCATCGGTCGCTCCCTGGCCAAATCCCTCGCTGCCCGGGGCTGCCGGCTGGCTATCTCCGATGTGAATGAGGCTGCGCTGGCGGAGACAGCAGCTCTGCTGCCTGGCAAGGATGTAAAAAGCTACCTGCTCGACGTGTCGGACCGCGACGCCATCTATGCTCATGCCGAACAAGTCCGTGCCGACTTTGGACAGGCTAATCTGGTCATCAATAACGCCGGTGTGGCATTGTCTGCCACCATCCGGGAAATGACCGACGAAGACCTCAAGTGGGTCATGGATATCGATTTCTGGGGTGTCGTCCACGGTACCCGGGCATTTCTGCCCCATCTGATTGAGTCCGGCGATGGCCACGTGGTTAATATTTCCAGCGTGTTTGGCCTGATCGGTGTGCCCAAGCAGAGTGCCTATAACGCCGCCAAGTTTGCGGTGCGCGGGTTTACCGAGTCGCTGCGCCAGGAAATGCGTCTGGAAAAACAGCCGGTACACGTCAGCTGCGTTCACCCTGGGGGCATCCGCACCAACATTGCCAACTATGCCCGCATGGGCAAGTCCGAAAACGCCGAGGCGCAGCGCAAAGGGTTCGACAAGATTGCCATGACCACACCCGACAGGGCTGCAGAGACCATCGTGAAGGGAATCCTGAAAAACGAGTCGCGGATCCTGGTGGGGCTCGATGCCTGGGGTATTGATGCCATTAACCGCCTGTTGGGCTCGGCCTATCAGCCCCTGGTAGAACGTTTTTCCCGAAAAAACCTGTACGTCTGACCCCATCGGGCTCCCGGGGCTCTGGAGCTGCCGCAAAAAACCGGTATCCTTGGCTGACGGACCACTTTCAGCCGAGGATTTGCCTGCCATGTGTGAACTGCTGGCCATGAGCGCCAACACGCCCACTGATTTGTGCTTCAGCTTCACCGGTCTGACCCGGCGCGGCGGCGATACCGGCCCCCATAAAGACGGCTGGGGCGTGGCGTTTTACGAAGGTAAGGGCGTGCGCAGTTTCCACGACGCCGACGCCAGCGCCAACTCCCGCATCGCGGAAGTGGTCCAGACCCATCCCATCAAAAGTGAAGTGGCGATCTGCCATATCCGGCAGGCCAACGTAGGGAAAATCTGCCTGGCCAATACCCACCCGTTTATCCGGGAACTCTGGGGCCGCTACTGGGTCTTTGCCCACAACGGCCAACTGGCAGACTTCCGGCTCCGGCCGGGATTCTACGAACCCGTCGGCAACACCGACAGCGAAGCACTGTTTTGCGACATGCTCAACCACCTGCGCAGCCACTGTGACCGCGACACGCCGCTGGACGAAGTGGTTGCCCGGCTGGTCCGGCTATCGGGTGCCTACGCCAGAGACGGTGTGTTCAACCTGCTGCTCAGCAACGGCGACTGGCTGTTTACCTATTGCACCACCAAAATGGCCAGTATTACCCGCCGGGCTCCGTTCGGCCCGGCGCGTCTGAAAGATGCCGATGTCACGGTGGATTTTGAGGCTGAAACCACCCCCAACGACATTGTCAGCGTGATCGTGACCGAACCCCTGACCAGCGATGAGCAATGGGATGTCTACCAGCCCGGTGAATGGCGGCTGTGGAGGAAAGGCGAAGTCATAAAAACAGGCCTGACAAAGCAGGCCTAGAACAGAGGGGCAGGCAGGGGCGAGGGTGGCTGGCCCTCGCTCAGTCTTACTGCAGGGTACGCCGGCGGTTGCCTTCCTTGTACTGGGGCGCAATATGCTGCTGAATCTGCGCCTTGAACCGCCCGATCAGCTCGCTGTTGTCTTTGTCCCAGGGATGGAAGCCCGGCTTGAAATACTCCGCCCAGGCCGGGATCAGGCTGGAAAACGCCCCGTCCTTGCCCCACATGCGCCACATGCCCTTTGCTGCATCCTTTACGGAAAAGTTCTTGCGGTCCTTGATCACCATCCGCCCGGTAAACCAGGTAGCCACCACGCCCAGGGCTGCGGTTGAGAACAGCTGATAGAGCGCCCTCTCGGCGTAAGTTCCGCCCACGTGCTGGAAGACATCGTAGGCCACGGCCTTGTGCTCGGTTTCCTCAATGGCGTGCCACACCCACAGTGGGCGCATGGACTCGTGCATATCTTCACGCACGTCGTCGCGTTCCAGCAGCATATCCGCCATCATCGCGGTGATGTGCTCCAGCGCGCAGGTAACCGCCAGCTGGTGCCGCTTGGGAAGCTTGCGGGCAAGGTCCAGAATCACTTTGAGGTCTTTCTCCATCTCCTCCACTGGCATGCCCTGATCACGGACGTGCTGGTTCATGGTGATGTGTTCCAGGGAGTGCATGGCTTCCTGGCCAATAAAGCCCCGTACCTCGGCTTTCAGTTTCGGATCCTTGATCTGGTCCCGGAACGCCCGCACGGAATCCACGAAGAACTGCTCACCCTCCGGGAACAGTACCGACAGGGCATTCATGGTATGGCTGATCAGGTAGCTGTCGTCCAGCCAGTAACGGGGCACGGTGTCGTCGAACTCAAAGCCCATGCGCTGGGGTTTGATGGTCACGTTGTCGGGCGTCATCGAGGCTTTGCCCCGGGTACTCGTCTGCGTTGTGGTCCGCATGATAATACTCCTTTGCGTCTGAACGCTTTGGCTGATGTCATGGCTCCAGTGTGAGCCAGTCAACCCGTAACCGGAATGCGCGAATGGGCCGGCTTTCGTTCACAATGGGCCAGTGCGGTGGCCGGAATTGGCCGGTATGACAACGCTCTCAGTGTTTTCTGTCCCACTGTCGCAAAGGCGGGGTTCTGGTAGAGTCACCGCAGAGACCTAATCATTTCATTCAGGAACCGGATATGGCAGTGACGGAAGCGGATACCGAACGGCAAATGTCAGGGCTGTTTCTGGTACCGGGCGTTTACCTGCGGGTAATGGCCGAAACCGTACGCAAGCTGGGGTATAACGACCGCAGCCTCTATGACGGGCTGGCTTTTACTGAAGACGACCTCAAAGCGAATGACAGCCGGGTGTTTGTTACCGATGCCATCCTGATGGCGCAGCGGGCCCGGGAGCTGGCCGGCAAGGATGGCCTGAGCTTCCTTCTGGCCCGGGAGCTGCGCGTGACCATTCACGGGACCCTCGGATTTGCAGCGCTGACCAGCCCGACCTTTGAGGGTGCCCTGGAGTCGGTACACCGCTATCTGCAGCTGCGGGCGCCCTTTCTGAGCATGAAGCACTCCCTGGCCGGCGACCACGTGCTGGTGCAGCTGTGTGCTGAGTTTGACCTGCCAAGCCTGTATGATTTTCTCGCCGAAACCGTCAGCGCCACGCTGATCCTGCTCACCGAACAGCTGCTGGACCGCAACGATGCTGAAGCCAAGGGCTTTGTGCTCACCGATGGCCGCATGTCTGAGGTCTGTGTGCGGCTGAGTGGCCCGGAGCCCGATTATTACGCCCGCTTTGCCAGCCAACTGCCGGTGCGTTTTGAGTACGGCCAGCCGGAAGAGATGCTGATCTTTCCGCGCCAGCTGCTTTCCGTGCGTATGCGCCTGGCCGATGCCGATGCCTCCAAGATGGCCCGTGACCAGTGTGAGTTCGAGCTGCAGAAGGCGCTGAAAGAGCAGGGTGATATCGCCCTGGCGATCCGTAATATGCTGAGAATGACCCCTGGCCCACTGCCATCCCTTGATGCCATGGCGGAACGCTTCCACGTGTCTTCCCGCACCCTGAAACGACGCCTGGCAGAGCGCGATACCAATTATCGGGAAATTGTTGAAGCTGTGTTGAAAGACCGCGCGATCCAGCTGCTGCGCTACACTAACCAATCCATCAGCGAAATCGCCTACGAACTGGGCTATGCGGACCTGTCGAACTTCAGCCGCGCCTTTCGCAAGTGGACCGGCAAGTCGGCCTCGGAGTTTCGTGAAGGAGGGGTGGACCCGGCACCGGAGGTGGGGCCTTGATTTTCCGGCCGCGGAACGAAAAAGAGGAACCGAGGAAAAGATGAATTATCAACCCGACACCCACAGCAAAATCATCGGCTACCTGCTCTGGATCTTCGGATTCCTGGGCTCCCACCGCTTTTACTACGGCAAGCCCATCACCGGAACCATCTGGTTCTTCACCTTTGGCCTGTTCCTCATTGGCTGGATCATCGACCTGTTCCTGATCCCCGGCATGGACCGCCAGGCTGACAGGCGCTTCCGGGAAGGCAATATCAGCTACAACATCAGCTGGATACTGCTCACCTTCCTCGGCGTGTTCGGCGTACACCGCATGTACATGGGCAAGTGGATCACCGGCATCATCTACCTGCTTACCGGCGGCCTGTTCCTGATTGGTGTGCTGTATGACTTCTGGACCCTTAACACCCAGATTTCACAGCGTAACACTGGCTGACCAACCCGACACCGGAGGCACCCCTGCTCAGGCGGCCACCGACGCCGCCTGAGTCACCGGCACTTCCAGCCGTATCCGATGGCCGTCGAGCAACACCGGATACACCTTCACCCGGGCACCCTCGTCTTCCAGGCAGGCCCCGGTACGCAGACTGAAATGCTGTTTGTACAGCGGTGACGCCACCACCGGTTCCCCGTTCAGATCTCCGGTGATACCCCGGGCCAGCACGTTCGAGCCACTGCACGGATCGGTATGGCTGATGGCAAACAACGCCGGCAGCCGGTGTGGCAGATAAAATACCGCCACCGGCCCGTCCTCCGTCCAAACCGCAATACCGGAGTCAGCCACCAGATCGTCCACCGTACAAACCGCTTCCCAACAAGTTCGAGCTTTCATAGAAAATCTCCCAGTTCGTTATCCGTGTCTTAATGCCTATTCCACCGAGCCCAAAGAGCAAGGTGGTGTGGGGGTGCTTTCCTGCAGGAAAAAAGATGTCTGAGCGCAGCGAGTTATTTTTTCCGGAAGGAAAGCACCCCCATGCCGCCTGGCTCCGCCCCCAAGCCAGAAGGCTACGAAGAGGCCACCTCCAAAACCGGCCGCCGCTGCCCCCGCTCCGAAGTCCACTGCTGCACCGGGTCCTTCTGCTCCGGCGCATTCACAAACTCCCGGAACCGCTTGCGCTTCTCCGGATCCTCAACCGCCGTCTTCCACTCACACTGATAGCTGGCCACAATCTCTGCCATATGCTGCTCCAGCTCCTCACCAATCCCCAGGCTGTCCTCCAGCACCACCTGCTTCAGGTAGTCCAGGCCGCCTTCCAGGTTCTCCATCCACACCGACGTTCGCTGCAGCCGGTCTGCCGTACGCACATAGAACATCACCACCCGGTCAATCGTACGAATCAACTCCTCATCCGACAGATCGGTGGCAAACAGATCGGCGTGTCGCGGGCGCATACCGCCATTACCACACACGTACAGGTTCCAGCCCTTCTCCGTGGCAATCACCCCGAAGTCCTTGCTCTGAGCCTCCGCACACTCCCGGGTGCAGCCAGACACTGCCATCTTTACCTTGTGAGGTGCCCGCAGGCCCTTGTATCGATTCTCCAGCGTAATGGCCATGCCCACGCTGTCCTGTACCCCGTACCGGCACCAGGTACTGCCCACGCAGGACTTCACCGTACGCAGGGACTTGCCATAGGCATGGCCGGTCTCGAACCCGGCGGCGATCAGCTTTTCCCAGATTTCCGGCAATTCGCTCAGGGTGGCACCAAACAGATCAACCCGCTGGCCGCCAGTGATTTTGGTGTACAGGTTGTACTCCTGTGCCACCTGGCCCAGCACAATCAGCTTGTCAGGCGTAATCTCCCCGCCGGGGATGCGGGGCACGATGGAATAGGTGCCGTTTTTCTGCATGTTGGCCAGGAAGGTATCGTTGGTGTCCTGCAGAGGCACGTGGTCGGACGCCAGGATGTGGTCATTCCAGCAGCTGGCCAGGATGGAAGCGACCGTGGGCTTGCAGATATCGCAACCCTGGCCCTTGCCGTACTGCCTGATCAGACTGCGGAAGCTGCGGATGCCATTGACCTTGATCAGGTGGAACAGCTCCTGGCGTGAGTGGGGAAAGTGCTCGCACAGATCGCTGCAGACCGCCACACCCCGTTTTTCCAGCTCACAGTCCACCACCTTCTTGAGCAATGCGGCACAGCCACCGCAGCCAGTGCTGGCCCGGGTCTCGGCTTTCACTTCGGCCAGTCCGGTGCAGCCGGCGTCGATGACGTTGCAGATATCGCCTTTGGTGACATTGTGGCACGAGCAGATCGATGCGGTGTCGGGCAGGGCCTCGGCACCCATGGCCGGGGCACCGCCTTCGTTGGCGGGCAGGATCAGAGTCTCGGGGCTGGCCGGCAGCTCAATGCCATTGAGGGCATATTGCAGAAGGGTATCGTAGGGGCCGTTGTCTCCTACCAGGATGGCACCCAGCAGATGTTTGCCGTCCTGGCTCACCACGATCCGGCGGTAATGGCCGGCTTGCTCGTCCTGGAACCGGATGTTGCGGGCACCGGGTGTCTGGCCGTGGGCATCACCGATAGAGCCAACATCCACGCCCAGCAATTTGAGCTTGGTGCTCATGTCGGCGCCGGTAAACCCGCTCTCGACATTGCCATTGAGCGTCGCCGACAGAGTACGGGCCATGGTGTAACCGGGGGCCACCAGTCCGAAAATCCGGTTGTTCCAGAGCGCGCATTCGCCGATCGCGTGGATGTGGGGGTCCGACGTCGTGCAGTGGTTGTTAATCACGATGCCGCCACGTTCGCCGACCTCCAGTCCGCAGGCCCGGGCCAGGGTATCCTGTGGGCGAATGCCGGCAGAGAATATGATCAGGTCGGTTTCCAGGTGGCTGTCATCGGCAAAAGTCATCCGCAGACGGGCGTTCTCGCCCGGCAGGATGGCGGTGGTGGCTTTTTCGGTGTGCACCTGCACGCCCAGTGCTTCGATCTTCTGGCGCAGCAGGGTGCCCCCCTGGTCGTCCAGCTGCACCGGCATCAGACGCGGCGCAAACTCCACCACATGGGCCTGTAAGCCCAGGCTCTTCAGTGCGTTGGCGGCCTCCAGCCCAAGCAGGCCGCCGCCAACCACAACGCCGGTTCGTGCCTGGGCAGCGCTGGCCCGGATCGCGTCCAGATCGTCCAGAGTACGATACACAAAACAGCCGTCCCGGGTGTTGCCCTCGATCGGTGGCACAAAGGGGCAGGAACCGGTTGCCAGTACCAGCTGGTCGTAGGCGTAGACGCCTCTGGGCGTGGTGATCACCTGATTATCCCGGTCGATGGCGGTGACCGGCTCATTCAGGTGCAGGTCAATACCCTGCCCGGCATACCACCCGGCGGTGCCCATCGCCAGATCGGAATGGCTTGAGCCGTTCAGGTACTCCGACAGGTGTACCCGATCGTAGGCCAGTTGCGCTTCCTCGCCAAACACCAGAATCTGGTAATCATCTGCTGCCGGCGACTGGCTGAACTGCTCCAGAAAATGATGGCCGACCATACCGTTGCCGATCACGATCAGGGTCTGGTTTTTCATTGTCTTGCTCTCCTCAGGCAGCGGTTAACGCAGCCGCGTTGCTATAGGATTTGCCGAAGGCGAGGGTATCCCGGTAGTCGGAAATATCCGTGCCCCGGTTGATCAGCTCGCCGTACCAGGGACCGTTGCTGGTATCACCCAGCAGCACCGCACCGATCAGTCGGTTACGCTCGATCAGCAGCCGGCCGTAAGTGTGATGGGCCCGGTCCTGCCACCGGATGACTTCGGTCGCAGGGCCGGGTTCAATCTGTCCGCATGAGAAAATCGGCAGGCCGCTGATTTTCAGGCGGGTTGCGGTCTGGCCAGGCGCAAAGCCGCGGGATCTGGTGGCCTGGCCCAGGCAGCGGGCGAGAATATCGGCCTGCAGATACCCGGGCTCTACCAGGCCAAAGGTGTGTTCGCCATGCTGGCAACATTCGCCCAGAGCGTGGATGTGGGGGTCTGATGTGAGCAGGTGAGCATCGACCAGAATGCCCCGGTCACAGGACAGGCCGGCAGTGGCGGCCAGTTCACAGTCAGGAGTGATGCCGGTAGCGATCACCACCAGGTCGGTGGTGATCACGGTCCCATCGCTCAACCGTACCGCCGAGACCCGGCCCTGACCCAGGAGCGCAACCGGCGCGGTGCCGGTGAGTGTTTCCAGCCCCCGCTGCTGGAGCTTGTGCTCCAGAAGAGCGCCGGCTGAGGCGTCCAGCTGTCGGTTAAGCAGGTATTCGCCACGATGCAGTACGGTAACGGCCATGCCACGGGCCCTCAGGCCCTCGGCCGCTTCCAGGCCCAGAAAGCCACCGCCGATGACCACCGCATGCCGGTACTTACCGGCATGGGAAATCAGGGTGCGAGTGTCCGCAAGATCCCGGAAATACAGCACCCCCTCCAGATCCTCCCCGGGAATTCCCAACCGGGAGGGCCGGGAGCCGGTCGCCAGTACGAGCTTGCGGTAGACCTCGGTGCGGCCGCTGGCGGTAACAACCTGCTGCTGCCCGGGGTGGATGGTAACCACCGGCTCATGATTGCAGACTTCAATCCGGTTTTTGCGGTACCACTGCCAGGGTTTCAGCTCCAGCTCAGGCTCCTCGATCTCACCTGCCAGCAAGGAAGAAAGCCGTACCCGGTTGTAAGCGTTGAAAGGCTCGGCATTGAACACCACGATGCGATGATACGGATGACCGCCGGCCACCAGGTTCTCCAGCAGCCGCTGCGCGACCATGCCATGGCCACAGATCACTAACGGCGCTTTGTCAGGGTTGTCCATGGGCTCGGTCCTCCTTCAGGCTTCAGGCAAAAGACAGGCCTCATGCGCCAGGGGAAAAGCCGTGCTCCGGCGCCGGGGCTGTTGTTGTTGTAAAGACCGTAGCGATCTCTGTGCCAACTTTTAAAATCCTTTTGATTCATCAGGTTGTGGTTTTAGGGTGTGGCCTTTCCGTTGTTTTTAACCGATGAATGCCCCGGTGCGGGGCGCGGCGCACGAGTTTGGGTCCGGTGTTTGCTCAGTGTTTCCAGCTTGCGCTGTTTCTCATACAGGAAGGACAGCACCTCCTGGCGGTAATGCGCGTAGCGCGCGTCCTCGGCCAGCGCTACCCGATCGCGCGGGCGTGGCAGGTTGATGTGCAGGTCTTCCCCTACCGTGGCTGCCGGCCCGTTGGTCATCATGATGATGCGGTCGGACAGCAAGACCGCTTCGTCCACATCGTGGGTAATCATGATCACGGTGTTGTTGAGTTCCTGCTGGATTTCCATCAGCGAATCCTGCAGGTGTGCCCGGGTCAGAGCATCCAGCGCCCCGAAGGGTTCGTCCATCAGCAACACGCTTGGTTTCATCGCCAGCGCCCGGGCAATCCCCACCCGCTGTGCCATCCCCCCTGAGATCTCGTGGGGCCGTTTAGTGGCCGCGTGGGCCATATTCACCAGTTCCAGGTTATGGGTAATCCAGTGCCTGCGTTCCTGTCTGCTCATCGACTTGCGGAAGACCTGCCGAACCGCCAGTTCCACGTTTTCATACACCGTCAGCCAGGGCATCAGTGCATGGTGCTGAAACACCACAGCCCGCTCCGGCCCGGGCGAGTTCACCTCGTGGCCGTCCAGTACACAGCCCCCTTTACTGGCCTGCAACAGCCCGGCGACGATGTTCAGTACCGTCGATTTGCCGCAACCCGAGTGCCCGATCAGGGTTATAAACTCCCCCTTCCGGATTTTCAGGTTGACGTTATCCAGAGCGATAAAGGGTCCTTTGGGTGTCGCAAATGCCATCTCAACGCCGGAGAGTTCAAGTTGTGCTTTATTCATTCCATGCCACCTTCTTTTGAATCATCAACATCACCCGGTCCAGTAAGAAACCGATTAACCCTATGACCAGAACCGCCACCATGATCCGGCTCAAAGACTGACTGCTGCCATTCTGGAACTCATCCCAGACAAACTTGCCCAGCCCCGGGCTCTGGGCCAGCATCTCGGCGGCGATCAGTACCATCCAGGCGATGCCCAGCGATACTCTGAGCCCGGTGAAGATCATCGGCACCGACGAGGGCAGCACAACTTTTCGGACATGGGTATGGAACGAAAGCCGGAGTACCCGTGACACGTTCAGCAGATCGGGGTTGACGGCGGCCACCCCGACACTGGTATTGATCAGCGTGGGCCACAGGCTGCAGAGGGTGACCGTGATCATTGATGTCAGAAACGATTTCTGGAACAACGGGTCTTCACTGACATAAGTGGCTGAGACCACCATGGTCACCAGCGGCAGCCAGGCCAGAGGTGAGACCGGCTTGAAGACCTGGATAAGCGGATTGAATGCCGCCTGGAAGTACCGGTTCAGGCCAAACACCACGCCCAGAGGGATGGCGATCAGAGAGGCCAGGGTGAAGCCGGCCAGTACCGTGATCAGGCTGGTGACCACCTGATCCAGGAAGGTTGGCGCCCCGGGATAATCCCGGATGCGAACCTCGGCGCCTGGATTGTCGGCCAGAATCCGGGCGTTACGCTCTTCCTGCATCGTGACAAACCGGGCGGCGCGCTCCCGCTGGTCGATGTGTTCCTGCCACAGCTGGCCGGATTGCTCCCACACCTGGGCCGGGCCGGGAAAGGCTCCCAGCGACGTTTCGACCTGGGGCGCCGCCAGGTGCCAGAAACCCAGGAACGTGAGTATCCCGACCAGTGGCAATAACATCTGCTTGCCCCGGCTGAGCCATTCGGAGGGATGGAGTCCGGCCCGGAGATGGCGCTGACCGGTCATCATGGATCGACTGATTCTGGTACTTAACGTGGTCATGCTGAGCTCCTTTGTTACGGTGTTTCTGAGCCTTTCAGGCCGATACTGAAGCGGTCGATATAGGCGTTGGGTTCGCGCGGGCTGAAAGGCACGCCGTCAATCAGTTCCCCCTGATAGGGCCGCTCGAAGAGGTCGGCATCAAAATCCGGAAAGTCGCTGGCGGCCATCAACCCGTCCCGGACCAGTGACCGGGCCGCGTTGGCGTAGAGGTCTCCCCGATATACCCGGGCGGCGGTCTTCAGATACCAGTCGTCCGGCCTGGCTTCCGGTATCTGGCCCCAGCGCCGCATCTGGGTCAGATACCAGATGGCGTCAGACGGGTAGGGGTAGGTGGCGTGATAGCGGAAGAAGACGTTGAAGTCGGGTACGTCCCGAACATCCCCCTTTTCGTACTCAAAGGTCCCGGTCATGGAGTTGGCGATCACTTCCCTGTCGGCACCCACATAGTTGGGGCGGGACAGTATGGCCACGGCGGCGTCCCGGTTGGCGTTCTGGTTTTCATCAAGCCAGTAAGCGGCACGGATCAGGGCCCGCAGCAAACGATGATGGGTATTGGGATAGCGTTCGGCCCAGGATTCGAGTACCCCGAACACCTTCTCCGGATTATTGGGCCAGATTTCGTAATCGGTAATCACCGGGATACCGATGTCCTTGAGCACCGCTTGCTGATTCCAGGGCTCGCCCACGCAGTAACCCTGAATAGTGCCTGCCTCCAGGGTGGCGGGCATCTGGGGCGGCGGGGTCACCGACAGGTGCACGTCCGCCTGCAGGGTGCCGCTGGTGTCGCCACGTTGGGGTGCATAGAAGCCGGGATGCAGGCCCCCCGCGGCCAGCCAGTAACGCAACTCGTAGTTATGGGTTGAGACCGGGAACACCATGCCCATGCTGAAGCGTTCACCCCGGGCCCGGGACTGATCCACGACCGGCTTCAGAGCGCGGGCTGAAATCGGGTGCACAGGGCGCTCCCCCGCCAGCTCAACGTGAGGCTTCATGGCCTCCCAGGTGGCTTTGGAGACGGTTATGGCGTTGCCATTGAGATCCATGCTGAAGGCCGTGACGATGTCTGCCTGGGTGCCATAGCCGATGGCAGCCCCCAGGGGCTGGCCGGCCAGCATGTGGGCGCCATCCAGCTCACCGGTGATCACCCGGTCCAGCAATACTTTCCAGTTAGCCTGGGCTTCCAGTTCAACAAACAACCCTTCATCCAGAAAGTAACCCTGCTCCCAGGCCACGGCCAGGGGTGCCATGTCGGTGAGCTTGATAAAGCCCAGTTTCAGGTCAGGCTTTTCGGCGGGCCCGACGCTGGCCTGTGTCAGGCTGGTGAAGCCGACCAGGACGGCAGCCCACAGGAGTGTGGCTCGATGGTGGTGTTTGCTCATGCTGTTACCTCTTGGTGTCTTTCAGGCGTTGTGCCGTGGTGGCGCCGCATGATTGTTCAGCACAAGCTGTGCCATTTCTGAATCATCCGTGCTTTCAGATAGTTAGGTGGTTCCTGCAGCATCATTGCCGCGTTGTCGGGTGTTCGGTGGTCTGGTTCGGGTGCAGGGGCGGGGTGTTATGCACCACGATGAGCCGTGCGGGAGCACCGGGCGGTGCTGCAAGTCAGTAACGAGGGGGCGGATAAGGAGTGGCCCTGTAATTGCTTGCCTGTGGAAAAGCATCACCAAGAGGTATCAGCATGGAAGACTGCGGCAATCTGTCCGGAAGCACGGCGACGACCTGTCCGTATTGCGGAGTTGGGTGTGGCGTGCTGGCCACCGCCGGAAACGTTCGGGGCGATGTAAACCACCCGGCCAACCGGGGCCGCCTGTGTGTGAAAGGCTCGGCTCTGCACGAGACGCTGGTGGACGACGGCCGCTTGTTGGTGCCCCGGGTCGCCGGCCAGACCACAACCTGGCCAGAGGCGATTGAGCGGGTGGCGGCGGCGATCCGCGATTCGGTCAGGGTGTATGGCCCGGGCTCTGTTGCGTTTTACCTGTCCGGCCAGCTGCTCACCGAGGATTACTACATCGCCAACAAACTGGCCAAGGGCTTTATCGGTACCCCTCATGTGGATACCAACTCCCGGTTATGTATGTCGTCCGCGGTGGCCGGCCACAAACGGGCGTTTGGCGAAGACTGTGTGCCGGGTTGTTATGAGGATATTGAGCTGGCGGACCTTCTGGTGCTTGCCGGCAGTAATGCGGCCTGGACCCATCCGGTGCTGTATCAGCGAATGAAAGCGTCCCAGCGGCCGGGGCGCAGGGTAGTGGCCATTGATCCCAGAGCAACGGCCACCACAGCGATGGCCGACCTGCACCTGCAGCTGCGCCCCGGGTCCGATACCGTGCTGTTCAATGGCTTGCTGGTGTGGCTGCACGATCAGGGTGCGCTGGCCTGGACGTATCTGAAGCAGCACTGCAGCGGTTTTGAAGAGGCCCTGGCCACTGCCCGGACGACTGCGCCTACGATATCGAGCGTGGCTCAGCAATGCGACCTTGCCGCCGGGGATGTCCGGCAGTTCTACCAGTGGTTTGCGGGCACCGAGCGAACCGTGACCTCGTTCTCACAGGGGATCAACCAGTCGGTAGCCGGTACCGACAAGGTCAATGCCATTATCAATTGCCATCTGGCCACCGGTCGCGTTGGCCGGCCCGGGGCCAGTCCTTTCTCACTCACCGGCCAACCCAATGCCATGGGGGGGCGCGAAGTCGGCGGTTTGGCCAACACCCTGGCGGCCCATATGGATTACGATACCCCCGGTGCCGGGCAGCGCGTGGCAGAGTTCTGGCACAGTGAGCGTCTGGCCGGGGGGCCGGGGCATAAAGCGGTGCAGCTGTTTGAGGCGGTACACCGGGGTGAGATCCGGGTGCTCTGGGTGATGGGTACCAACCCGGCGGTCAGCCTTCCGGACAGTGCCCGGGTACGGGAGGCCCTGGCGCGCTGTGAGACGCTGATTGTCTCGGACTGCGTGGCGCACACAGACACAACGGCATTTGCGGATGTCTTGCTGCCGGCCGCAGGATGGGGTGAGAAAGACGGTACGGTCACCAATTCGGAGCGCTGTATCTCGCGCCAGCGCCGGTTTTTACCGGTGCCGGAGGGCATCAGGCCGGACTGGCAGATTATCCGGGATGTGGCACAGGCACTGGGTTATGGCCATGCGTTCGGGTATCGCGAACCTGCGGATATCTTTCGGGAGCACGCGGCGCTGTCCGGTTATGGTAACGGTGGCGAGCGGGTGTTTAACATCTCTGCTCTGGCAACACTCTCATCGGAACAATACGACCAGATGGAGCCGCTGCAATGGCCGGTAACGGCAGGCAGCCCGGGCGCCTGGCAGCAGACGCGTCGGCTGTTTGCGGACGGGCGTTTTCCCACTTCCGACGGCCGGGCCCGGCTGGTACCGGTGCAGGACGTGCCGCCGGGCCAGTGCCCGGGGGAAGGGTTTCCGCTGATCGTCAATACCGGCCGGATCCGGGACCAGTGGCATACCATGACCCGAACCGCCCTGGCACCACGACTGTTTGCCCATCGGAACGAACCTTTTATTGAGGTCCACCCCGCCGATATGTCGGCTTTCAGTCTGCCCGAGGGTGGCCTTGCCACGCTGACCGGTCCCTCAGGTAACGGGTTTGTCGGCAGAATCCGTGCCAGTCATGACCAGCGGCGGGGCGAGGTGTTCATACCGATCCACTGGAACCGGCAGTTTGCGTTAGCCGGGCTTGCCTCCGAGCTCATCGCCCCGGTCACCGACCCGATTTCGGGGCAGCCGGAGGCCAAGCATGGTATTGCTGCGCTTCGGCCACTCCGTACCCGCTGGCAGGCGCGACTCCTGCTGCCGGCCACAGACCAGAGAACGCCGGAAGCCACCGGCCTGACCTACCGGTGCCGGCAGCCACTGTCCCACAGCCGGGCCTGGTGGCTGGCCGGGGATCGGCATCCGGTGTGGCGGGACTGGGGCAGGGAGTGGTTTGGCCGGGAGTCAGAACTGGTGATGGAAGACCTCTCCCGATCGCGCTATCGGGCCGTCTGGCTGACCGGCAACCGCCTCGACGGGGCGCTGCTGGTGGAGCCCGACGAGTCCGCCATGCCGGACCTGGGATGGCTGGATGAATGCTTTGGTACCGGAGATCTCGCGCCCGGGCACCGGCGAGCACTGCTGGCGGCAGGACTGACCGGTATGGAATCCGCGGGGGCGCTGGTCTGCAGCTGCTTTCAGGTGGGTGAGCAGCAGATCGAACAGGCTATCCGGGCTGGCGCTACCAGTGTGGAAGCGCTGGGCAAGCGGCTGAATTGCGGCCGTAACTGTGGCTCCTGTGTACCGGAAATCCGGGACCTGCTGACCAGGGCCCTGGCCAAAGGGACGGCCTGAACCCGGGTCAGTGACGGTGCCGGAGCAAGGCCACTGGCACTCGATAACGCAGGTCTCGGGACGGCTGGCTGACCGCTACGGTGCAGGTTTTCCGGTTTACCCGTATGACCTGGCCGTGCTGCTCGTGCCGGCCTTCGCCAAAGCAGACCTGGTCGCCCACCTGCCAGGGCCGGTCCGGCTGCATCCTGTGAGCGTTGGCGAACACCCTGTCGGGCAGAGGCAGCCCTGCCTTTGCGGCCTCCTCGCCCAGGTAGCGCCGGACGGCAAGGGCGGCCCCGGTGTTATGAAGCTCGTCCAGGACCTGATAAAAATGCCGATTGTGTACCGAACCATAGTAACGCTGCCCCGCACAGTGTTGCAGCAGGTGGGCAAACTCATGGCAGCAGGTATGGGCCAGAAGGTTGAGCACACTCACTTCGCCGGCAAAGTACGCCCGGCGGCGGATCTCCCGGGTTGACAGCCAGCCTTCCGCGGCCATCGGCTGGTGCTTGGCGGCCACCATATGCTGGCCGTAGGTAATCAGGTGCTCGTGCCGGCGGAGGTCATAGCGATGGTAAGTGGCCTGCCCGGAGCCCACCCGCAGGGCCAGAGATGCACCACGATTCTGCTTGCCAACCCATTCTTCGGCGGGCTGCCAGAGAATCTCGCGGGTGGCGTGGCACATGAGGGTGGCCAGTTGTCTTGCAGTTTGCGTCGGAATCACGGGCGCGTTGTACCGGTTGCCGGGGGAATGCCGGTATTGTCCTGCAACTGCGGCGAGAAAACAAAAACGGCCGGCCCGAAGGCCAGCCGTTTCTGCGACCGGAGGACTGATCAGGCCTCGATCGGAGTACGCCAGTCGTCGGCACCGGAAGTGCCGGCCACGGCATGTTCCCAGGTAACCTTGCGGTAAGACAGGGAAACCGTCACCAGCTGGGTGAAGTCAGCGTTGGCAGCGTCCTGACAGTGAGGCATGTTGCAGTTGATGTCGATGATGGTGGCATCCTCCAGGATTGTGGAGAAGAAATGCTCCTGCTTGCCTTCGACAGACGTGCGGTACCACTTGAGCTCTACCTTCGGCAGCATTTCACCGGAAGCCAGGGCGTTGTACATCAGAGGGGTGGCTTTGTTCAGGGCAGAGGTGAACTTGAACGGCTTGTGTACACGCTGGCCGGAGGGCTGGCCGGACTGGGGATCGGTCGGAACCGTCACTACGTGGCTGAATTCCTGTACCAGGACTTCGTCTTCGTGCCCTTCAACGTAGATGTTGCCTACGGAGTCGGAAGTAAAAGCGCCTGCGGTGATGTTACCCTGAGTTTTGCCTTCGATACTGATATAACAAGGAGTTGGCATAGTCTGCTCCATGACGTTTAGGTGAATGAATGTCCCCGGGCTCTTCCCTGGGCATACCTCTGATAACAAATGTTATGCCAGGAATATAAATCCTTTATTTATCAGTATGTTGTCTGTAATTCGTGGGGGTGGTGACCCGGTGCTGGCAACGTATTGCCTGGCGAATGGGCGATGAATTGCTGGGCGGGCAAGAACTTGCCCGGGAGGGTATCAGCGCAGGCTGAAGCGTACCGGCAGGGCGTAGGCAAAGCTCCGGCCGCGCATCCCGGCCGGTACCGCCGGCAGTGGCGCAGCCTGTTCAAGCATCTGCAGGGCGGCGTCATCAAGTAGCTCATGCCCTGAACTGTCCCGCAGCGAGTGGCTCAGCAGCTGCCCGTTGCGGGAAAACTCGAACACGATAACCGGCGTTCCTTCCTGCCCCAGGCGGCGGGCCCGGCGCGGATATTCGTAATAGCGCGCCAGGTGGCGGCTGAGCTTGCTCAGATAGTTATTGACGTCTGCGGAGGTACCGGCGGTTTGTAATTGTACGGCGTCCTGGCTCTCCTGCGCATCACCTTCCTCGCCGGCGGTGTCGGCCACCTCCGGGGTGGTTGGCTCCACTGCGGCTGGTGGTTCAGCAACAGGCTCCGGAGCAGGCT